>ERZ1048872.70-NODE-70-length-122310-cov-13.557360_pt1 | contig 122310 bp, 124 predicted proteins | sample MGYA00383100_ERZ1048872 | MGnify/ENA primary metagenome ERZ1048872 (study PRJEB29581, sample SAMEA5548370) | metagenome | biome: marine; feature: coastal; material: water | depth 50 m | study: Short-term variability in the microbial, nano- and picoplankton...
TGCGTGACACCCTGTTCATTCTCGGAAGAGACATAGATGTCGATGCCTGTACCGCGCACCTGGGCCGTGATCGACGTGATGTTTGAAAGGGATGTGCTGAGCAAATCCTCCTGCGCGTCGATGTGATACAACCGCCCATCAGGGAGCATTTGAAACAGGCTCACGCCGTCGTCTGCACCCCCTGCAATCACGAAATGACGATCCGCATAACTCACCGTTTCAAGCGCGACGACAGATTCTATGCGCGTATGCAGGCTGCCGTTGATATGATCCGTCAGGGTCATTTCACCAGTTGTGGAAAGCTGCATGACCGTCAAAGAAGAGGTACCCGAAGACGCAAGAACCGCAAAACGCTGGCCGCCACTTTCCACAATTTCCATCGCCGTTGGTGTCGCAACTGGAAGACCATCACTCATTCTCAGAACATCCGCAATCGCGATGCCCCCGTTTACGTTGATCGTGTAGCTGAACACCGCATTTTGTTCTTGGGACGCGTAAACTAGGACGTCTTGGCCTTGCACCTGTGTGATTTGGAAACCTGTTAAATCAGCACCTTGTGAATCAAACGCACCGTTGATGGTGCCAAGCAAATTCATCGCCCCTGAGGACGTGACCTGATAAATACCAAGGTCGGAATTGCCCCAAAAACTCGCGTAAGCAACGTCACGCGTGTCCGCCGCATGAAAGATAAGCGAACTGATGCCCGCACCATCCGTGCCCGCCATATCAACGCGCGTATCAAGATTGCTTCCCGTCCCAATACGGATTGCTTCCAAACCATCCGCATGACGGCCCAAGTTGACGATATAATCCTGTCCACCAAAGGTCAGCGGTTCCAGGTGCGCAGGACCGTCAACAGAGGCCAGCGCAGGCAGCGTAAGCGCGTCATTATATGTCAGCGCGCCCGTGCTCGCGTTCACTTGATATGTGACGATGCCGCCGGTTGATCCGTTTGTCGCATAAAGAACAGTGCCGCTGCCCACGCTCACCAGATCCATATCGCGCATATTGATACGATGCGTGGTTGGTCCCAAGCTCCACGTGTTTTGAACAGTAAGTACAGTCATGTCGCCCCCAAGCGTTGAAGTCTGGACATGATTAAAGCGGCTCAAGGACGACAAATTGAATGAAGCGCGGCGTAAATGCGGCTCTCCTTTAGAGTTTGATAGGTTTTTTATGAAAGCTACAGACGGATGGATCAGCCCAACGCCACTGTCAGTATTGTCCTCGCAACGCTCAACGGCGCGCCGTTTTTGAAGGAACAATTAGCGTCCATTTTGGAGCAAGATCATACCGCATGGGACGTAATACTAAGCGATGATGGTTCGCACGATGCCACTTTGCAGATAGCAAAATCGATGCTAGATCAAACTCGTTTAAAGATCCTTGAGGGGCCAAAACGCGGATTAGCCCAAAACTTTTGGAATGGCCTAAAGCATGTGCCGCGCGAACACTTCGCGGCTTTTTGTGATCAAGATGATGTATGGCATAGTGATAAACTTGCACGCGCTGTTTCGCATTTGAGCGACATAAAGGGCCCCGCGCTGTATACGGCCGGGCGAATAGTGGCGCACTGCGATATGCGCACTCAGTATGTTCAAACCCGACGTTCTGTGAGCGCCTTTAGCTCGCTTTTGTTTCGCAACCCTGTGGCTGGGAACACGTGTGTGCTTAACCCAGATGCTGTGAAAATATTGCAGCGCTTTGCGCCTCCACCAGACGTTCCGTTTCATGATTGGTGGGCTGCGCTTGTTTTAAAAGGGGTCGGGGCGGAGTTCATACACGACTCGACTCCAACGCTTCGCTATCGGCAACATGCAAACAATGTGATCGGTGCACGTAACGGCCGTCTTCACCGCGTTCTGAACGGAACCTATTTTCGCTGGATCCAAAGCAATATTGACGGGCTTTGGCATATTCAGGATCAACTCACGCCCAGTGCACGCCGCGTGCTTCGTGTTTGCCTCCCTTCGCGCGCTGGCTTAAGGCTAGGGCAACGGCAAAAAACGGATGGCACATGTTAGGGATCATCAGCAATAAACGCGGCGGGGCAGCATCTTCGATTAATCTGCGACCCATGCAGGTAGAGATGGCCCCAAAACGCCCCTTCTATGCGATTGGCGATGTGCATGGCTGTCTGGATCAAATGTTCGCCGCGCTGGGCCGCGTGGACGATGATATCGAGGCCAATGAGATTGACGATCCAACGCTGGTCTTTCTGGGGGATTATGTGGATCGCGGCAAAGCCTCTGCGGAAGTGCTCGAGTATCTCATGAACCTTAGCCTTTCAGACCCCGAGGCAGTCGTTTGTTTGATGGGTAACCATGAACGCATGATGCTCGATTTTCTCGACAAGCCACTAAAGGTGGGACCGCGTTGGTTGCGCTTTGGGGGCGTTGAAACCTTGGAAAGCTACGGCATCGCGGGTATTGATAAGGATGCCTCTGATGAGCAGCTGTATGAAGCTTGTGAAGAGCTTTGGGATGCATTTCCAGAGGGGTTGGAACCATGGTTGCGCAAACTGCCGCTGCGTTGGTCCACAGGCAACTTGCATTGTGTGCACGCGGCACTTGATCCGGCGCAAACGGTTTTGCAGCAATCGCAAGACGTCATGCTATGGGGCTGCGACAGTTTCATGAAAACAGCGCGCACAGATGGCAATTGGGTGATCCATGGTCACACGGTTGTCGAAAAACCTGTCTGGGAACACAGCCGCGTTTCGCTTGATACAGGCTGCTATTTCACCGGTGAATTGACCGCTGCCGCCTTCACCAACAATGCGTGCCGGATAATCTAGACGTCCTCGATTACGATCGCACGCAAGTCATTGACGTTAGTGCCTGTTGGGCCCGGCACGAACAGATCACCCGCTGCATCAAAAGCACTCCACGCATCATTGCCAGACAGCGCCGCCCTTGGATCAACACCACCCGCACGCATACGCAGAACACTTTGGCCATCCGCAAACGCGCCTGCGTTATCTTCTGACCCGTCAATCCCGTCCGTATCTGCCGCAAGCGCGGAAATGCCATGCGTACCCTCTATCGCTTGAGCGAAGGACAAAAGAAATTCCGTATTGCGCCCGCCTCGCCCTTTACCACGCAAGGTCACAGTCGTTTCGCCACCTGATAGAAGAATCGATGGTTTCTTGAACGGTGCATTTTTATCCGCGACCTGTTTCGCGAGGGCTGCGTGCATTAGGCCAATGTCGCGCGCCTCGCCCTCAATCGCATCGGACAGGGTCGAAACGGAATAGCCCGCATCACGCCCAACCGCAGCAGCCGCGTCTAGCGATATCCCAGCAGAGGCCACGACAGTCACGCTATTTCGTGCAAACCTATCATCTAACGGATCAGGCGCTCGCGAGCTTTCTTTTGCAAGGTGTGTTTTGATCGCCTCAGGCAAAACAATGCGCAGGCTTTCAATCAAGCCCAACGCATCTTCGAGTGTCACATCATCGGGCACAGTCGGACCAGACGCCACTTGCGCGGGATCATCACCCGGGACATCCGACACAACCAACGACACCACACGCGCAGGGTAAGCCGCTTGCGCCAAGCGCCCCCCTTTGATCCTGCTACAGTGCTTGCGGATCGCATTCATCGCACCAATCGGCGCACCAGAAGCCAACAAAGCCTCGTTCAAAGCTTGCTCATCGGAAAGCGTCAAACCCTCTGGTGGCGCTGGCAAGAGCGAAGAACCGCCGCCACATATCAAAGCCACGACAAGATCGTCTGGCCCCAACCCCTCGACCGCTTCAAAAAGCGCGGACGTCGCCGCAAGACCTGCCCCGTCAGGAACAGGATGCGACGCTTCCAATACTTTCACATGTTTACACGCCGCTGCGTAGCCATAGCGCGTCACAATCGCACCACTGACAGGATCGCCCCAGAGCTGTTCGAACGCAGCTGCCATTTGCGCAGCACCTTTGCCAGCACCAATCACAACCGTGCGCCCTTTGGGCTTGTCCGGTAAATGCACTTTCAAAGACGCCAAAGGGTCAGCGGCTTTGATCGCCGCATCGAACATTTTAGTCAGCAGTGCGACATGATCTTCATTCACAATCTAGGCTTTCGCATCTTCAATGTCCTCAGACACGACTTCTGCATCGACGACCTCGACCTCTTCCCGCTCCACAATGTCTTCTAAGTCGACCACGTCTACCCTCGAATGATCCTCGAGCGCGCCAACGATCAACGGCAGCATCGCAACGCCTGTGGGTGCAACAGCCTCAGATACGGGCGGTGATTTCCAGCTTAACGTATCGAAACTTGCACAATTGCCACAAACCGGCTCCCACTCTGCATGAATATGGTTGCAGGCATCGCAGACCCATTGCGGGCCACGTGGCGCGCTGAGCGCACGGGCAAGCCAGCCTTTAACAACAGCATCGGACGCACCTTCCCCACGCTCAATCGCAGCCATGATCGTCAGTGAGCGCGCATCTGGCGCGGTGTCGACAAGATCGCCCATCGCGCGACGCGCAGCGGGGAAGTCTTCGGCGGCGATATTCAGCTCTGCGTTCAACATCTTTGTTTCTGCATGATCCGCGTGGGACTTTGTCAGGTTGGCAAAGCGCTTGATCCGCTCGACAGGAGTTTCCTCAGGTTCAATCGCAGCGTAGGCAGCCGCCAATTCCGGGTGCGGTTGAACATCCCACGCCTTTTTCAACACGCGCACAGCATAGCGTTTCTTGTCCTGCTCTATGTAGCTGCGTGCCGCCATTACAGCCGCAGGGATCAAATCAGGGGCCAAACGATTTGCCTCAGTCGCGGCTTCGCGCGCTTCAGTGTCGTTGCCCTCGTCAAAGACACCTTTTGACTGCGACAGGGCCAACACAGCTTCGCGACGCTTGTGTACATCGCGTGGCAGCGAGCCGCTTTTCAGTTTGGCCGCCAAAGTCTTGCGCGCACCAGCCCAATCCTGGCCCTGCGCTTGCAGCTTGAGCAAAATGTCCTGCGTCTCTTCATGCTTTGGCTTAAGCGCAAACGCATGCTCTGCAAGTTCCAGCGCCGTATCTGTGTCGCCCTCGGCCAACTTCTGTTTCATGATGCCACGAACACCCACAAAACGGGTTGCTTCATCTTTGACCAGTTTCTTGTAAGTCTCTTCCGCTTTGCGACGATCCCCCGCCATTTCAGCAGCTTGGGCTGTCAAAAGATTGGTCAGCTCTGGCTTAGCGAGATATTTCTCCGCCTTCGCCGCTTTGCTCATTGCCGCGGATCCGTCGCCAGAGGCCAGTGCCATCATCCCTTCCGACAAAGCTTGATACCCTTTGCGTTCGCGGTTTTTTGAGAAGTACCGCGAAAGCGCCGTCTCATCACCGTTGATGAAATTCAAGACTGCCACCAAGAGCGACAGCAACTTGAGAAAGACCCAAAGCGCCACCAACAAAAGGACCAATCCAAGGATGATCTGCAAGGGCGAAAGCGAGAATTCTGTTCCCCCCATGTTGACGACCGCGCCGCCCCCCATTTCCATCAGATATCCGGCACCGAGTGTGAGCGCCGCTATTATTGCCACAAAAACGAGAACTTTTAACAAAGACCAAAGCATTTAAAAGCGCCTTATTGAGAGTTCAAAGAAGATGCGAGGGCTTCAGCCTCTCGCGCGGCGGAGAGACGTAAATTAGCCTGCTCCATCCAATCAGCCAGCGGCGCTTTTGCACCATCCGGTAGTGTATCTGCTTCCGCAAGCGCATCGCTGATCCGGCCCGCATCAATCGCAGCACCTACGCGCGACAGGATCGCATCGGCATCATCGCCCTCGCGTGGAGCAACAGAACGCACGCCAAGCTGACGCGTCAAAAAGCTGGTTACCCCACCCCCTGTTTCTTCGCTGCGCACCGCCGCCAATGCTGCACGCGCTGCTTCAGGGTAGCTGTCACCAAGTGCGGCGACAGTTGGCAAACCATCGGCTGCCGATTGTGCCAGCACCTCGGGGATCGTCACATCTGTGTTCGCTTCAACCTCTGCCAGAGCATCCGCAAAGGGTGCACCGCTTTCAAGCGCGACCAAAATGCGCGTCACAGCAGCACGTGCCATGGTCTGGCGCGCCGTATCTTCGGCGTTCTGTTTGGTATTTTGCGCTTCATCAATCATCTGGGCCAATTCACCCTTTTGCAGATCAAGAGCTGCACGCAGATCCACAAGTTCATTCGCCATCGCTTGCGAAATGCCACTGCCATTATCCTTTGGCTGCTCTTCCAATGTGGCAATGCGTATTTCCAACGCGCCAACATTCTCGACAACCGCGCCGATCTGCGTTTGTAAGTCACCCACCGCTGCCACCGCCGCGTCAAGCGGGCCAGTATCCACCTCAGGCTGCGCATTCAAAAGCGCTTGCAGATTATCGATACGACCTGATTGTTGCTTCAACGCACTCTCAAAATCGATTTTCGCGGTCGCCGCTGCACCAAACGGCAAACCATTCGGGAAAATATACTGCGCGCTTACAACACCCAAACAAGCGGCAATTACACCACCAAGAACCAATGGCACAAAGCCGCTTTTTTTCTCGACTGCTGGCTCGGGTGAAGCAATCGAAGTCTCTTCAGGGATGTCTATCGCCTCAACCACTTCGGTGACCTCTGGCGCGTCGATCGGGTCCACCTCTTCAGCGACAACAACCGCATCTTCTACAGTCTCTTGAGAACCCTCTGGGACATCCACATCGCTCGTGTCTTGCAAGATCTCTTCAGCAATTTCGTCAGCGGTGACGGGCTTTTGAGCTTTCTTGCTCTTGCCTCTGGTCGGTTTTGCCACGTTACGCACCTTTCAATTCTGCTCATCACACGCTTTGGTCAAGGATGACCTTACTGCCCTGCTCGACAACCCTCAAGCAATCACCAACTCAGAAATCTTGGCAATCACCCCCTTTGCATCGGGATGTGGGGCGATCGTGGCCCCAGGGCAAGCTGCCGCTGCCGATTTCGAGATCGCGATTGTTTTCACCTGAGGGCCAAACGGACCATAACTTGCAAACTGCAGCGCACTGCGCGGTGAGAAAAGGGGAACTATGACAGACGCTCCCCCCTGCAAGAGGTCTCTGGCGGATGTGCTCAATTCTTTCAGGCTCTGTTCATATGCAATTAGGCTCTGTGATTTAAACCCCTTCGCTCGCAACCTGTCCACCAATCCACCGCGTGTGTGTCTGCCATGAACATGCAAGATTTCGCCGCTAGGTTTCGCGTTTTGCACGTCACTCACAAGGTGCTCCACCGTGCCGCCACTCACCTTTGGATCAAATCCAATTGCACGCGCTGCATCTGCTGTCGCCTCGCCCACGCAAAAACACGAGGCGCGTGTTGTGAAACAAGCGCGCGACCATGCGTCCACGCCGTTACGGGATGTGAAGACAATCGTTTGCGCGTTCGGCTCTTCGTTCAAGTCCAGTAAATCAATGTCGATCAACGGGGAAATTTCGATCCTGATCTCTCCAAGCTGATCCACAACCTGTCTCGCAAATCGCTGCGACGCCGCGTGCGGTCGCGTCAAAAGCAAGGTTGTGAGCTGCGCCATGGTTGAAGCCGGTGTTGTTTGCGACAAGCGTCAGTGGTAGCTGCTGAGCAACGTTCTGGCAATGGAGGTCCCACCCGTGGCACGCCCAATCACCATGCTTGGTTTGGAAAGCAGTTGCGATGATACTGCCGCCGCAGTGGTGCGTCGTGATGAGACTGGTGCGGTGCGAGTGCTGTCCAATGTTGTTATTGGTCAAACAGATCTGCACAAGGCGTTCGGTGGTGTCGTCCCCGAGATCGCTGCGCGCGCGCACGCTGAAAAGATCGATCTTTGCGTCGAGAAAGCGCTTAAAGAAGCGCAGCTTGAGTTGCCTGAGATGGATGCAATCGCAGTAACCGCAGGGCCGGGTTTGATCGGTGGCGTCATGTCTGGCGTGATGTGTGCCAAAGGTCTGTCCGCCGCGACAGGCAAACCGCTGATCGGTGTGAACCATTTGGGAGGCCATGCACTCACACCACGGCTGACGGATGGTCTGCAATTTCCATACTTAATGCTCTTGGTGTCCGGTGGTCACTGCCAATTTTTGATCGCGCGGGGCCCTGATGATTTTTCGCGCATTGGCGGCACGATTGATGACGCGCCCGGAGAAGCGTTTGACAAAACTGCCCGCCTTCTTGGCCTTGTACAACCCGGCGGTCCTGCGGTCCAGAAAGAGGCAGCACTTGGCGATCCAAAACGTTTTCGATTTCCGCGCCCGATGCTGGATCGCGCTGGTTGCGATATGTCGTTCTCTGGTCTTAAGACTGCGGTGCTGCGCGCCCGCAATGAAGTGATGACAGACGATACAATTCGCCTCCAAGATGTCCGCGATCTTTGCTCAGGATTTCAAAGTGCCGTGGTCGATGTACTAGTCGAAAAATCGCGCCGTGCTTTGACGTTATATCTTGCAGAAAACCCCAGCATTCCTGCCCTTGCCGTTGCAGGTGGCGTTGCTGCGAATACAGCCATTCGCGCCGGATTAGAGACTGTTTGCGCAGAAATGAATGTGCAATTCACCGCCCCGCCCCTCGCGCTTTGCACGGACAATGCGGCAATGATTGCCTATGCAGGATTGGAGCTTTTTGAGGCAGGGCATCGCGATGATCTAAGCCTAAGCGCACGGCCGCGTTGGCCTTTAGACACATCAAGCGCGCCTATGTTGGGAAGCGGTAAGAAGGGGGCAAAAGCATGAGTATCGCAGTTCTTGGCGCTGGCGCTTTTGGCACAGCTCTCGCGATTTCGCTGGCACGCGACGGAACAGACATCACGCTTTGGGCGCGTAGTGAAGCAAATGCAAAGCAAATGCAGTTGGAACGCATAAACGCAGTACGCCTGCCAAATACGACCTTGCCTCACACGCTTAGTGTTACGTCGAATATAGACTCCATAGGGGTATTTCAGACGCTATTGCTGGCAGTTCCAATGCAGCAACTCGCGATTTTCGCGCAGAAGAACGCTCATGTTCTAGCGTCTAAAACGCTTGTTGCGTGCTGTAAGGGTATCGATCAGAACACGGGGCTTGGCCCTGTTCAAACGCTGAAGGCCGCATTGCCCGACGCTCAAATCGCGATCCTCACAGGACCCAGTTTTGCACATGATATTGCGATTGGTTTGCCGACTGCGCTTACACTTGCGTGCGAGGACGCGCAGGTCGGCACGCATTTGCAGCAAACACTGAGTACATCGAACCTACGGCTCTATCGCAGCAGCGATGTAAAAGGGGCCGAACTTGGTGGTGCCTTGAAAAACATCGTCGCAATTGCCTGTGGTACTGCTATCGGTGCAGGTCTTGGGGAAAGCGCACGCGCGGCACTAATCACGCGCGGATTTGCGGAAATGCAACGGATGGCGCAAGCGATCGGAGCGCGCTCAGAAACGCTTGCCGGACTTTCGGGATTTGGCGATCTCGCGCTCACCTGCGCTTCTGAAGGATCGCGAAATTTCCGGTACGGTCTTGCGCTGGGACGCGGCGAGGAGTTCGATCCGACCGTTACTGTTGAGGGTGTCGCAACTGCCAAAGCCGCCTTGGCACGCGCGAAAACCCTGAACATAGACATGCCGATAACAGCCGCAGTCAGCGCATTGATCGATACGAAAATAACACTTAACGAAGCCATGGATTCGCTACTCGCGCGTCCGCTAAAGGAGGAAACATGCTGATCGCATTAATGGCAAAAGACAAAGACGGTGGGCTGCAAACGCGCCTTGATAATCGCGACGCGCATCTAACGCATATCAAAAACAGCGGCGTCGTGATGCACGCAGGTCCCCTCCTGAATGACGGCGGAAAAATGTGTGGCTCGCTGGTGATCCTTGATGTTGAAGACATGGCAGCCGCTGAAAACTGGGCTGCGAATGACCCTTATGCGAAAGCGGGCTTGTTCGCGTCTTGCGAGCTGGTTCAATGGAACAAGGTGATCGGCTGATGCAATATTGGCTGTTCAAGTCCGAGCCATCCGTTTGGGGCTGGGACGACCAAGTTGCAAAAGGCGGCACAGGCGAGGAATGGGACGGTGTGCGCAACTACCAAGCGCGCAATTTCATGCGTGACATGTCAGTTGGTGATCGCGGGTTCTTTTATCATAGCCAAAAGGAAAAGGCGGTCGTCGGTATCGTGGAAGTTTGCAAAGAAGCGCATCCAGACAGCACCACTGACGATCCACGGTGGGAGTGCGTTGATATCAAAGCAATTGAACCGCTCAAGACAGCGGTCACGCTAGAGACGATCAAAGCCGATCCGCGTCTCGCAGAAATGAGCCTCGTCAAAAGTTCGCGCTTGTCCGTCCAGCCCGTCAGAGCAGAAGAATGGCAAATTATTTGCGCGCTCGGAGAAATTGCTTAATTTTTCATCGCCCCTCATAGTCTTCGCACGACACATAAATGGGAAGGAAATATGGAATTTATCAATGTCTTGGTGGCGGCCGCTGCCGGATTTGGTGTTGTGCAATCTGGTACGGTGTGCTGTCGAAACCTTGGATTGAGGTATCCAGCGTCGAGGTCGGTGCAGATGGTAAGCCGGCGAATAATACAAATCCGACGCCCTATATCATGGGCTTTCTCGCGATGATCTTGGTTGCTGGGATGATGCGCCATGTTTTTGAGCTCAGCGACATTACGACAATCGACAAAGGTCTAGTTTCAGGCTTTGGTATTGGTCTGTTCCTCGCCGCACCTTGGTTGATGATCTGCTATGGTTTTGCAGGTCGGCCAACTAAACTTCTCTTGATAGATGGCGGTTACGCGGCGCTTGGCAGCGCTGCTGTTGGATTGATCCTGACCGCCTTCTAAAGAAATCAGGGGATGCGGTTTGGACGATGCGCATCCCCTGTCACCCCGCGCTTCGGCCTCCCACGGCACCACACACGAAAACTGGGTTGGTCGTCCTGACCTATGATGTTTGCTAGCCAACCAACGTCGTAATGGCAAACTCCAAGTAGTTATAATTAAATCAAATTTCGACATGTCCATAGAAAAAGGGCCCTCAAACGAGAGCCCTTTGTTGTCTTCTGTGGCTAGATATTAACCGTAGACAGACTCTTTGCCGAAGTGTTTTGTCAGCATGTAATAAACGACCGCGCGGTATTTGTTGCGCTCTGATTTGCCGTAAACTTCGATGACTTTGTTGATGCCTTCCATCAGCTGTGGACCGTCCGCAAGGCCAAGCTTTTTCATGAGGAAGTTTTCCTTAACAGTTTCAAGCTCTGACGCTTGGCTGCCGGCAACGGTGGACGCATCCGCGTTATAGATCGCAGGGCCACAGCCGATTGTTACTTTAGTCAGCAGATCCATGTCCGGCGACATCCCGCACTTATTCTTCAAATCATCTGCATATTGCGCGATCAAATCGTCACGTTTTCCCATCAATATTCTCCCTCTGAACTGTAAAAGCTGTTGAAATTTCTTTGTGAGTGCCGAAGCTGATCAGACGTTATCAACAAACAGCTTCAAATCAATGGTGATTATCCGCGTCCTTTCCCCCCAAACGGCCCCAACATGCGCGAAGGAATAGACATCTTGCGATACGCGCGGCACGATTGGTCTCAAGAGAGCAAAGAGGATCAAGCCATATGAGCGATACGCGCACAGTTTCCTTCACACAGATGAAAGACGGCACAGCGGCTGATTACCATTTACTCGAAGAGATGGAAAAACCTTACCTTGGTTTAACAGCCTCGCGGATTATCGACGAGCTGCGCAGGCAAGGCGAAGTGTCGCTGGAAGGCTACAAAATCACGCGCCTGGATCATGCGTTGCAAGCGGCCACACGCGCCAAGCACGATCGTGCAGATACAGATTGGATCGTCGCGGCACTTTTGCATGACATCGGTGACGGGCTTGCACCGCAAAACCATGATCGCTTTTCCGCAGAAGTTATTCGTCCGTTTGTGCGCTGGGATGTCGCTTGGGTTGTCGAACATCACGGCATTTTCCAAATGCTCTATTATGGTCGCCACTATGGTTGGGACGAGAACGCACGCGATCAATTCAAGGATCATCCCTGCTTTGACAGTTGTGCCGAATTTTGTGAGCGCTGGGATCAGTCCTCGTTCGATCCAGACTACACGCAAGACCCGTTGGACACGTTCATTCCACTGGTGGAAGAGGTCTTCGCGCGCAAAGCCTATGACCCAGAAATTCTACGCGAGGGATATGTTTCGGGGTTAACCACATGACACCCACAGATCTTCCCGAGCCTATCACAGGACCATCCGTTTGGGTCGCGCACGATCTTGAGCGAAATGAAGCGGCGTGGTTGCACCACCTTACGACTGATGAAATTGCTGAACTTGAAGCAGCGGCTGATCACTTTCAAACTCTTGGAAAAGACCTTGGCCAGATCAGCGCTGATGACTTTCCTCTCTCGAATTTTAGAACGCATTTGAACGCGCTGACAGACACGCTTTTGCACGGCACTGGTGTCGAAGTCATGCGCGGTTTGCCCACCAACAGCTACGATCAACGCAAGGCCGCAACGATATTTTGCGGCATTGGTGCGCATCTTGGGTCCGCGCGATCGCAGAACGCTAAAGGGCATATTTTGGGTCATGTGCGCGATACGGGCGCATCGTCTGCATCCAGCAAAGTGCGCATTTACCAGACCGCAGAACGTCAAACATTTCATACAGATAGCGCTGATGTTGTTGGACTATTGTGCTTGAACGAAGCGAAAGAGGGCGGCGATTCACTACTTGTCAGCGTGGCCAGCATCTACAATCGCATGCATGTGGAAACGCCTGAACTTCTTGGTCCGCTCTTTGATCCACTTGCCACGGACAGGCGTGGCGAGATCCCCGACGGGGCCAAGCCGTTCATGCAGATTCCGCCACTGTCGTGGCACGCGGGCAAGTTGACGGTGTTCTATCAACGCCAATATATCGAGAGCGCCCAGCGCTTTGACGACGCTTTACGCCTCACGCCTGAGCACATCGCAGCGCTTGATCGATTTGATGCGCTTGCTAATAATCCAACGTTGCATTTTCGGATGCGTTTGCAGCCTGGCGATATGCAATTCGTTTATAACCACGCACAATTGCATGATCGCACGGGGTTCACCGATTGGGATGCACCAGAAAAGCGACGCCATTTACTGCGGCTTTGGCTGTCTGTCCCAAACGATCGCGAGCTGCCCGAGTGTTTCAAAGAACGCTACGGCGATATCACTCCGGGGAACCGCGGCGGTATTCTGTGCCAAGGGACAGAGTTGAACGCGCCTTTGGACGCTTAAAGCCAAACCGCATTTATTCTAAAGTTGTGCATAATCATGTCGCATTTTCGTGTTTTGTTTCCATCAAATGAAGATGAACACCAATGGGACGGGCTGATCACATGGATTGGATCGTATCAACTTTGCAGGACAGCTAAGTCAATTTACTCAGCGCCATCGGAGCATTCGTGCTCCCCGCACTCTTCTTCGTGTGCCTTGGGTACATGGTCAAACGGGGCGAATTTACCGACGCATTGAAATCCGCCTTGCCGGAATTCAAGCTGAACGTGAAACTGCGACTGTTCAACATCCTCTTCTCCGCCCCTTTCGTTGCGATCTACGTGACAGCGATCCACAGTTTTATGATCGACAATCAACTGTTCCTGATCAACCCCGGATCTTGGGATACCTTGCCTTTTGGTTGCGACGCTTTTCATGGCTGTGTTCATTGGTGATTTCTTCCACTACTGGCGTCACCGCCTTGACCACGCACGCCTTCTTTGGCCCTCGCATGCGATGCATCATTCGTCAGAAGCGAAGGCGTTCGACAAAAACTTCGGTGAGTTCTTCTGCATATTCGACAAAGCCTTTGGCACCTACTATCTACCCGGTCCCTACAAAGGTCCATTGGGCGTGCACCACGATAGGGCGCCCACGTTACGCGGTCAGTTGGGCTATGTTTTCACGCCAAAGGCTTACGTACCTTTTGTGAAGCTGATAAAGCGTTAATGGCGTGGGCTTTGGTCCAAACCGCAGGTTCAATAGGGGTTACCGACAGGTGCCCCAACCCCTGTTCTGAAGATGGAAATGATCCGCGTGAGCGGCGTTGTAGTCGGGGCCAAGCGTGGTGCCGAACCAATCACAGGACGTGTCGCGAACGTCGTGCAGGAATTGTGCTTTGGCGTCATCTTCATCCCAATCCTTCAGCAATCGGATGCGCGTGCCGTCGGTCAGATCGAAACCCGAGATATCAATCGCACTGGCCGTTGCATGTGTGCTCATTCGTTCTGTGCCAGAAATGCGACGGCAGTTGTATGACCCAACATGGCGTATCCTGCTGACTTGTGCGTTGAACAGATCTTGCGCAATAGGTTGGATGCCATGTTCTTCCCACATGGAAATGCGTAGCGCGGTCGCGCAAGCGGTTTCGATCGGACCAATATAAGCCACGCCAACACGCCTTAGGGTCACGCGGCCTACGATCCCACACGCTCCATCGACTTCGAGATCGTCCATCTCTGTAATGCGCCCAGCACTCCGCATGATCTCTTTGCACAGCTTTGGATCACTGGTTGCCCAATCAAGCTTCCAATGCGTAAGCGGCGTGATCGGATCACTTACCGAGAGCGGTTCAAACACATTCCAACGATCTGGCAGCGGCGTATCAGGGTGACGCAACAGGGCAGATCCTATCAGCACCACAGCCACCAAAAGAAAAAGCGCCGCATTCCGTTTCAGGGGACTGCGGCGCTTTTCGAATTCATCACTCATAAGAGCGTATTAGTAACGATAATGCTCAGGCTTGAAAGGACCATCTGGGGAAACGCCGATGTAAGACGCCTGCTCTGGGTCAAGCTTGGAGAGCTTCACGCCGATACGATCAAGATGCAAGCGCGCGACTTTCTCGTCGAGGTGCTTGGGCAGGATGTAAACTTCGTTCTTATATTCATCACCGCGTAGCCAGATTTCCATCTGGGCAAGCACTTGGTTAGTGAACGAGGCTGACATCACGAAAGACGGGTGGCCCGTTGCATTACCAAGGTTCAACAAACGACCTTCAGAAAGCAGGATCAAGCGGTGGCCATTCGGCATCTCGATCATGTCCACTTGCTCTTTGATGTTAGTCCATTTGTGGTTCTTCAGGCTTGCGACCTGAATTTCGTTATCGAAGTGACCAATATTGCCAACAATCGCCATGTCCTTCATCGCGCGCATGTGCTCGATGCGGATCACGTCCTTGTTGCCTGTTGTCGTGATGAAAATGTCCGCCGTCTCAACAGCGTCCTCAAGTGTAACAACTTCAAAGCCGTCCATCGCCGCCTGCAATGCGCAGATCGGATCAACTTCTGTAACTTTCACACGTGCACCAGCACCAGCCAGCGACGCAGCAGAGCCTTTGCCCACATCGCCGTAGCCCATAACAACTGCAACTTTGCCGGCCATCATCGTGTCTGTCGCGCGGCGAATACCGTCAACGAGAGACTCTTTACAGCCGTACTTGTTGTCGAACTTGGATTTCGTGACGCTATCGTTCACGTTAATCGCAGGGAACGGCAGTTGGCCATCGCGCTGGAGTTCGTACAAGCGGTGAACGCCTGTCGTTGTTTCCTCAGACACACCTTTGATGTCTGCTTTGACCTTCGCAAACCAGCCCGGTGTTTCTGCGATACGCTTCTGGATTTGCTTCTTGATGACTTCTTCTTCCTCGGAAGTTGGAACCGCCAGCACGTCTTCGCCTGCTTCCATGCGCGCACCCAAAAGGATGTAGAGCGTTGCGTCGCCGCCATCGTCGAGGATCATGTTCGCGCCCTCTGGGAACATGAAGGACTTGTCGAGGTAATCCCAGTGCTCTTCCAAACTTTGACCCTTGATCGCGAAGACAGGCGTGCCGCCCGCCGCAATCGCCGCCGCGGCGTGGTCTTGCGTGGAGAAGATGTTGCACGATGCCCAGCGCACGTCCGCACCGAGTTCTACAAGCGTTTCGATAAGAACCGCTGTCTGGATTGTCATATGCAATGAGCCAACAATACGCGCGCCTTTGAGTGGCTTTTCAGAACCAAATTCTTCACGCAACGCCATCAAGCCCGGCATCTCTGTTTCAGCAATATCCAGCTCTTTGCGACCGAAGTTCGCAAGGGCGATGTCTTTTACGATATAATCATTGGCCATTTTGCCGCTTTCCTCAAAATATCTCTTATTCTTCTGAGCACCTAGCACTGGTCCCCCCATCCATCAAACAAAAGCTGAAAAAAGGAACTGAGAGCGGCAAAATCGTGACTTATCGCTCACCTGGGAAATGGTTCATCCAGTTCGTATCCCCGGATGCAATGTGCGACGCGCGGCGCAAAGCCCAGCGCGCACGGATTGCTTTCGACGCGTTTAAATAAAGCGCGCCCTCGTGGACCGTCCATGCATCAGGATCACCGGGGGCGAAGTAACCTTTGGACATCGCGAACGCACAATACCCACCAAAGCGCGGCGCATATTTATCTGGATCCGCTTTGAAGGTCGCGAGGTTCTCGGCATTGGCAAAATGGAAAATGGTGCCTTTGTGCTCTGTGCTGTGCGCATCACTGCCCATCACGCCATCTTCATTGCCAAGCGAGAAGTAAGCGACAACATCGCGCCCGCTGGTAGCAAGATCATCACCTGCATTGAACCAGCGCGGTTCTGTTGCGGCGAAGGCGGGCATAGCAAAACTTGCGACAGCGAGTGTTGTAAAAGAGCGGCGAGTGAGCGTCATGGGTAAGTTTCCTTTTCATCATAGGTTTGGCTGCGTTACATCTTGATCCCAAGTTAAGAATTGAAAATCTCGGAGTCTCCCCATGTCACAAAAGCGTGCTTGGCAGCGCATGTTATCAGGTCGTCGTCTCGACCTTTTGGACCCCACTCCTGTGGATATTGAAGTAGAAGATATCGCCCATGGTCTTGCCTTTGTGGCGCGCTGGAATGGCCAAACTAAAGGGGATTTCGCTTATTCTGTTGCTGAACACTCGCTGCTAGTTGAAACGTTGTTCACCCGTATGCAGCCCAGCGCTCCTGTGAAATGGCGATTGGCCGCGTTGTTACATGATGCGCCTGAATATGTCATTGGTGATATGATCAGTCCCGTGAAAGCAGCGGTTGGGCCAGGATACGGCGAGCTCGATGAACGCCTAACAACTGCGATTCATATCCGCTTTGGTCTGCCTGCGACTTTGCCTGTCGCAATCAAAAAACAGATCAAAAAAGCCGATCTGATCAGCGCACGGCTAGAAGCAGAGCAAATCGCAGGCTTCACCACAAAAGAAGCGGACCAATTGTTCGGCAAACCCAGCCCAGACTTGACCGCGGGCCTATCGATCCAATTGCGTCCACCCTTAGAGGCGCGCAATGAATTCGCAGCACGTCATGCAGATTTATTGGGGCAACTCTAATGAACATCACCATTCGTCCGCTTCAAATGAGTGACATTCGCCTAATGACAGAACTCCTGAACGAAATCATCGAGATTGGCGGCACAACTGCCTATCTGAACCCTCTCCCCGAAGCTGAACTCGCGTCTTGGGTTGCACGCGGGACAGAGCGCGCCAGCTGGACAATCGCCGAAGATGACACTGGAAAATTGGTTGGATTTCAATGGGCAGAGCCACACGCCCTTTTGCCACCAGAAGCCGCAAGCATCGCGACGTTTGTGCGTGTAGGTGTTGTGGGTCGTGGCATCGGCAAGCGACTATTTGCTGAAACATCAAAACATATGAAGCGGTTCGGATTCGAATGGATCAACGCGTCGATCCGGTCTGATAATGACAGCGGGCTTAGGTACTATGCGAAGATGGGATTCAAAGATTGGAAGGTTGATCCTGATGCAATGCTCTCGGACGGGCGCATCACTGGCAAACATCATAAAAGATACGACCTGTAAACGTATCTAATCCTTGGCTTCTCTCTCAGGTTGTTTATGCATACTTCGTGAACAATATTCACAATTTTGCCTTAAATGATTTCTATCAGGCACCAATCAAAACACCGTGCGTTTAATCGCACAGAATATCGTTTGCTTGAGGAAACATATTATGCGCACCTCCCGTTTCATTGCTTATGCCGTTCTCGCCGTTTCCGTGTCTGGCTGCGTCTCTTCGACAGAGCCGATGTTCAGCTCTCGTGGGGCAGCGCCGGAACAGATCTCTGCTTTGAGTGCGACAAACGAGATGCAAATGCAGGAACAGACAAACGCGCTGAACAAGATGACACGCGATATCATTCGCAAGTCGACAGTGAACGGTGCCGCGATTGGCGCAGTTGCTGGTTGTGGCTTGGTTCTCTTATCCCCGAGTAATGCAAAGAACTGTGTCACGGGCGCTTTGGCTGGCGGTGTCGTTGGTGCCACTGTTGGTGCTGCGCAGGGTAAGAAACAGGTCGCAAAACGAGTTGAGCTTGTTTCGCCCAGCGCTTTGGTCCGCTCTATCGGAAAAGCGGATGATCGCATGGATGTTGTATCCCGCGACTTACCGCAGCTGTTGAAGCAGCAAGACGCAGAGCTTGCTTCGCTGAATGCGGAAATGACATCAGGCCAGATCACCAAAGATCAATTTACGCACCGTTTTCAAGTGATCAAAGCCAGCCGCGTACAATTGGCTGAGGCGCTAAGCCTGAGTGCTGCGCAAGCAAACGAGGCACATCGCAACCTTCAAGCCGCGCAAGCCAAGGGTCAAACTGGCCTTGATTGGCACTTAAGCGCGACGAAAAATCTTGCACGAGACGCGACATCTGCGCGTTCTGCCATCTCTCTTTTTTAAGAAAAACTATTGTTTTCAGATTATTCAGCCGTCTATTGGGGCGGCAGATTGCCGTTAACACGCTAAAGGAGAGTTAACAAAAGGCGAAAGACGCAACAACTATCTAAAAGCCCAAAACAATCCACAATTTTGCCCCATATCAGCGGCCTACTGACCTCAAGTTGGTAACGTTGGGCGGAGTGAAGAGTATGTATCGAGGATTAGCATGTGGCATCGCGATTGCCGTTACAGGTTTGGTCGCAGGATGTGTGACACAAGACGAAGCTTCCTTTTCGGCACGCAATGCTCAAGTTGAAATAGACCTTCGCAGCTATGTTCGTGGACAATCTAACGAGCTCTTGGAACTGACAGAGCGGCTTTTGAGCACGTCTCAAAAAAGCAAGACCTCTTCACGCAAAATGGGTCGCACTCTGGACGAAACTATCACCTTGATGGATCAGATCCATATGAACCTACCCTCCCTTCTGGCCGCTCAAGACGTTGAGATCGCAGATCTGCGTCAGCAAGTAACTGACGGTGCGTTGGACAAAGCGACCCTAAAAACGCGCACAAATGACATCGCGACCTATCGTAAAGCTCTTCTAAGATCGCTAAATGCAAGTGCGGCGCGCGCAGGTTCTACGGTTCAAGCGTTGAATGGATTAGGACGCGATGATCTGATGCAGCTCTCAGGTATTGCGCAAGACTTGTCACGCGACCTAGAGGCCGTGCGCACCATGATTGAAATGCAGCTCTAAACCCTAACGCGGGCTGCGCTTGGCAAGAATGCGCTGCAAAGTACGGCGGTGCATGTTCAAGCGACGCGCTGTTTCGCTGACATTGCGATCGCACAACTCATAGACACGCTGGATATGTTCCCAACGCACGCGATCCGCACTCATCGGGTTTTCCGGGGGCGGTGGTAACTCATCGCCGCTCGCCAAAAGTGCGTTGGTGATATCATTGGCATCCGCGGGCTTGGATAAATAATCAATCGCGCCGATCTTCACGGCGGCCACCGCAGTTGCGATTGCACCATAGCCTGTCAGTACGATCACACGACAATCGGGACGCTTTTCGCGCAGAACTTCGACAACGTCTAAACCGTTCCCATCTTCAAGGCGCAAATCCACAACAGCGTAAGCAGATGGACGCGCTGTCGCAATCGCGCTTCCCGCAGCGACGGAGCCTGCTGTTTCGACCTCAAAGCCACGTTTCTCCATGGCTTTGGCAAGACGGCGCAGAAACGGCTCGTCATCGTCCACAAGCAAAAGTGACTTGTCGTCACCAAGGTTTTGAGCAGCATTAGTGTTCATGCGGGGATCCCCGGGGCATTAGCGTCGTTTACGAACCCTACGCCTAAGCTGTTGGACGGTCAAACCTTTGCGCACTCTAAGAGTTTTTCACAAAGCACTGGATCGTATCGGCCATCTGCTCGGGTTGGATTTCGCGTCGGAAGAATTCAACAAATCCATACTCAGGTAGGACAAGGTATGAGAAAGTCGAATGATCGACGAGATAGAACTCATCGTCCGCGGGCTGAGCTTTGTAGTAGGTGCGATACGCTTGGCTCGCTGCTTTCACCTGTGCAGGAGATCCGGTCAGTCCGATCATACGTTCGTGCAGATTGTCAGCGAATTCACCAACAGCTTCAGGCGTGTCACGATTTGGATCGATTGAGATGAAAACAGGGGTGATCTCTGTTCCGCGCTCAAGCAACACGTCCGTTGCCTCTGCGTTACGCGACAGATCAAACGGGCAAACATCAGGACAGAAGGAATATCCGAAATAGATCAAAGTCGGCTCTGTGATGACATCCTTCTCCGTCACCTCTGCTCCGGTTTTGTCGATCAAGGTGAAAGGACCACCGATCTGGCCTCCGCCCCCCGCGACCTGACCGATCCGGCATTGCGCGAATTGATCCTTTGGTGCGCCAAAAAACGTCAGCACCAAAAAAAGACCCAAACAAAGAGCAACGGCAAGTACTGCGAGAATTGCAAGTAAGCGGGTCATAGACATCTCCGGCTGTGGCGGTCAAATTGAGAGGGCGTAAATCTCGCTCTGACTATCACTGTCGCGCCACGATGCATATGCACCAATGTGTGAAGTCGTGCGACAAAAAGGACCACTTGGCAGATGGCATATACCGATCCCTATTCGCCTTCAGGCACGCAACGCCATAACTGGATACGTTTGCGCACGATCACCATGCTGCGTTGGACTGCGATTCTTGGTCAGCTGATCGCGATCATCGTGGCACAGAACATGTATAACCTGCAGTTAGAGCTTGGATTGTGCTATCTTGTCATCGGCGCCTCTGTAATCGGCAATCTTGTGGCAATCTTCCACTTCCCCGAAAACAAGCGTTTGTCAGAAACAGAAAACCTTTTGATGGTGGTGTTTGATCTGCTGCAACTGTCGTTCTTACTGTTCTTGACGGGTGGTCTTCACAACCCCTTCTCTTTACTGATCCTTGGCCCTGTTACCGTGTCTGCTGCGGTAATGTCGCTACGCTCAACTGTGCTGCTTGGCTTTTTGGCGCTGATTATTGTGTCACTGCTTGCGCAGTTTCATTTACCGCTTCGAACAGAGCAGGGGTTTATCCTTCAAATCCCTCAGGTTTTTGTTTTTGGAAATTGGGTCGCTACAGTGATCGCGCTGCTTTTTCTCAGCGCATATAGTTGGAAAACCGCGAACGAAATGCACATGATGGCCGAAGCGTTGCAAGCCACACATCTCGCATTATCACGCGAACAAAAGCTCACCGATATTGGCGGTGTCGTCGCGGCTGCCGCACATGAGCTTGGCACACCACTTGCGACGATCAAACTGGCAAGCTCTGAGCTGATGGATGAGTTATCTGACAAGCCCGCTCTGGCAGAAGACGCCGCATTGATCCGCGAACAAGCGGACAGATGTCGAGAAATATTGCAGTCCATGGGGCGCGCGGGCAAAGACGATCTTCATCTGCGCAAAGCCCCCTTGAGTGCCGTGCTGGAAGAAGCCGCAGAACCGCATCTTAATCGCGGCAAGGATATCGTTTTTGAGCAAAACCTTGAGACTGAGACGCCCCAACCTGAAATTCTGCGCCGCCCAGAAATTATTCACGGCCTGCGCAACCTTGTTCAGAACGCTGTCGATTTCGCGCACGGCACTGTCTGGATGGAAACCAATTGGACGGACGATCTTATAACAATTCGTATTGTTGATGACGGCACAGGATTTCCTCCTCACCTGATCGGACGGATTGGCGATCCTTTCATGGGACGACGCAAATCAGAAAAAGAGCGCAAAGCGCGTCCCGAGTATGAAGGCATGGGGCTTGGTCTTTTCATCGCAAAGACTTTGTTGGAACGCTCTGGTGCCGAGTTGCATTTTTCGAACGGTTCCTCCCTGTTGGTACGTGAGCAAAAGCTAAAGAGGGGCGCGATTATTGACGTTATTTGGCCACGCAACAAGATTGATGCCGCCTATTCAGAGCTGGCTCAGGTGACTGGAGAAAATTTCCGCAACGCCGCGCATTAGCTTTTGACCTTAAGCATTCATTAAGAAACAGCACGCTAAATAGAGTCAAATTTTCTACAAGGCGTGCTCATGATTTTTACTCTGACTTGGATCGACATAAGCGCTATTGTTGGGGCTGCTGCGGCGACCGCCGCGCTCTTACAGGTGTTCAATAAACCAAAGACAGTGTTCGCTCCTGTGAAGCATGCAAAAATCACCTCCACTTTTGAATTTGACCTTTCAGGGACATTGGTGTGCACCAACATCGAAGCGTTTGATTTCCTGCAAAGCATAAAGTTGCCCGATCCTGATTGGGACACGTTGCACCACGCACTTAGCAGTCGGTTCGCCGACCTGCCTGACACGATTTTTGCCTGCAATCCCCCGCAGACACGTTTCTATCCCGCCCGCTCAGTGGTCGACCCCTTCACGTTAGAGATCGAGCAGCACGCAAACGGATTAACGCTCCTGATGAGCACGCGAGAAGACAACATGTTGAACCACAATGATGTACATAATGAACTCGCTTCCCTGCCCAATCTCGCGCTTGTTAAATCAGTCAGTGAAAATGCGCCTTTTCCCGTTTGGCAAAGCAAGGCAGATGGCAGTCTTGGGTGGTCCAACGCCTTCTATCAATCGCTAAATCGTCGCGTGGCACACAATCAAGATCAACTTTTTGAGATTACTGAAACGATGGACGCAAATGACGGTGCTCAACGCATCAAATTACGCGATAACACCAATAATCGCACCCATTGGTTTGATGTGACTCGGCAGCGTTTTGAAGGCGGGTATGTGAATTTTGCGATAGATGTACATGCGGTCGTAAAGGCCGAAACCGCCCAGCGCAATTTCGTGCAAACCCTTGCTAAAACATTCGCACATCTTGCAACAGGCCTCGCGATCTTTGATCGCAATCGTCAATTAGTCCTGTTCAATCCTTCGCTTTTTGACCTAACAGATTTGCGACCCGAGTTTCTGACAACGCGTCCGAACCTGTTTTCCTTCTTTGATCAATTGCGCGACAAGCAGATCATGCCAGAACCCAAAAGCTACGCGAATTGGCGCGAACGCATCGCCGATGTTATCACAGCCGCAAGCGACGATAATTTCAGCGAAACCTGGCACCTACCAAATGGCCTGACTTACCGCGTCACGGGCCGACCCCATCCAGACGGGGCAATTGCGTTCCTGTTTGAAGACATCAGTGCAGAAATTTCCCTAACACGCCGTTTTCGTGACGAAGCAGACGTCACACATTCTGCGCTGGATGCGCTTGATCAAGCCATAGCGATCTTTAATCGTGCGGGCTTCGTTCAGTACCACAATTCCGCAATGACGTCTTTCATCGGACAGCAGAGTGATAAAGACCTTGAAGATATGTGCGTGCGTGATGTGACCCGCCTATGTCAGCGCACCTGCAAGCCTAGCCCGGTTTGGGGCGAAATTCGCAACTTCGTTATCGAAAATGCAGAGCGCGAAACATGGAGCGCACCATTGCAAAGCAAAGACGGTCAAACGCTTGCGCTCAAAGTTTCGCCACTCGCGTCCGGCGCAAGCTTGATCGCCCTAACCCCTGAGGCACCAAGCGGAGCCGCGCCCAGTCGCATCGCGATCCCTAGAAAACGCATCACCGCGTCCAATTCAGCGGTCGCGTAAACACAATTCGCGGTTCCCCCGCCCTCGAAAGCACCGTAGCTTGATCACATGTTGATCGAGCTGCCAAACCAAATCCTCAATACATCTGACGAGACTGCAGACCTCGCGGCGCGCATCGGGGCTCAGTTGCGCATTGGCGACACGCTGCTATTGCAAGGTGACATCGGGGCTGGCAAAAGCTTTTTCGCACGCGCCTTGATCCAGTCTTTGCAGGATCACCCGGAGGACGTGCCCTCCCCCACTTTCACGCTTGTACAAACCTACACCACAAACATTGGCGAGGTTTGGCATGCCGATCTTTATCGTCTGAACGACCCAAGCGAAGCAGAGGAACTTGGCTTGGCCGAAGCCTTCAGTGACGCAATTTGTTTGATCGAATGGCCTGATCGACTGGCAAACTTAGTGCCTCCCGATGCGATCACCCTCTCCTTTACCACTTTGGCAAACGATGACATGCGTCAGATATCATTCTCAGGCGGCACACAGGCGCTAAGATCCCGAATTTCGAAAGCCCTTCTATGACGACACGCGAACAAGTAATCTCGGGTTTTCTAGGGACGACAAATTGGAAATCCGCACGATACACGCTCCTTGCTGGCGATGCATCGATGCGAAAATATTTGCGACTAGGTCCCGGTGATGATGGTCGGATCGCGGTGCTGATGGACGCCGATCCTGCACTTGGCAACAATGTTGGCCCCTTCGTCAGAATCACGAACTACCTGCGCAGTATCGATCTAAGTGCGCCAGAGATTTTCGCCACCGATCCCGCACAAGGCCTCTTAATTATCGAAGACCTTGGTGATGCGCTTTTTGCGCGGGTTGTTGCGCAGGACCACACACTTGAAGAACCACTCTACACTGCAGCAACTGACACTTTGCTCCACCTTCACAACGCGGCTCCACCAACCCTCACGACATACGATGCAACGGTCATGACCAACATGGCCGCGCTAGCCTTTGATTGGTATCAACACGGTGCGTCCGACGCGGTAGATATTAACGCCAAAACCAGCTTTTCTGACGCATTTTTCAGCTTATTAGACACTGAAATTAGCCCACCTAGCGTTCTTATCCAGCGCGACTATCACGCAGAAAATCTACTCTGGTTACCAGAGCGTGAGGGCATCGCGCGCGTTGGTTTGTTGGACTACCAAGACGCACAACTGGGCCACCCCGCTTATGATCTCGTTTCACTGCTTAAAGACGCGCGCCGCGATGTGCCCGAAGCAATTGAGGAGAAAATGATCGCCCATTACATCGAGGCCTCTGGAACGGATGCGCAAGATTTTCGTGACGCTTATCATCTGCTAGGCCTGCAACGTAACCTTCGCATTCTGGGTGTATTCGCGCGGCTTTCGATGCAATTTGGAAAGCCCTCCTATATTGATTTGATCCCACGCGTTTGGGACTTCATCCAGCGCGATCTAAACCATCCAGTTAACGCGAAAGTCGCCAACCTGATCACCACCGCGCTTCCTGCGCCTACGCCCGAAATCCTCCAACGATTGAAAGACAAATGCGCGACAGTCCCAACGTTATAATGCTCTTCGCTGCCGGTTTTGGCACTCGCATGGGCGCGCTTACCGCGAACACGCCCAAACCCCTAGTACAAGTCGCAGGTCGCGCGTTGATTGATCACGCTTTAACAGAGGTGGAGGCGGTCACCCTCGAAACGAAGGTAGTGAATTGTCACTATTTTCCCGAGCAAATCAAAGCTCACTTCAGAGACCAAGACGACATAACGATTATCGAAGAAGTCGGCGAGATTTTAGAAACTGGCGGCGGTCTTAAGAACGCGTTGCCCCTGCTTGGTGATGGCCCTGTGTTTACTATGAATACGGATGCCGTTTGGAGTGGTGAAAATCCACTGAACGCACTATTGAAGGCGTGGAATCCCGCCAAAATGGATGCGCTTTTGCTATGCGTTCCCAAAGCGAATGCAATTGGGCATGAGGGGCGAGGAAATTTGCATTTGGCGCAGGACGGGCAACTCTCTTATGGCGCGGGCAGCATCTATACGGGCCTTCAAATCGTCAAGACTGCCGCCCTCAACGAGATTAAACAAAGCTCATTTTCGGTAAAGCTTCTTTGGGAAAAGTATTTTGCAGAAAACCGAATGTACGGATTAGAGTTTGATGGCAAATGGTGTGATGTAGGGACGCCAGAGGGTGTGAAATTGGCCGAAGCCATGCTCGCAGGTGGCGATGTTTGAGGCGCAAGAAACCCCACGCATATTTGCGCTCGGCCTTGGTGTTGATTTTCCAAAGGCGCTTGTTAAGGGCGTACTAGATCGTACTCAAAATAATGCGCCGACCGACATCGCGCAGATACAGATCATCGTGAATACAGCGCGGATGCGGCGGCGTGTGAGCACCCTTTTCATTGATGGAAAGGCCAAGCTTTTACCGCAGATCACTCTACTGGGGGACATCGGAAAACACCCCAAGTTTCATGCGATCCCCCAAGCGATCTCCCCTCTATCGCGGCGCATCGAACTCATCGCGCTGGTTGACGCATTGTTGCGGCGCAATCCTGCTTTGGCCTCCCGCAGTTCGCTTTTTGATTTAGCGGATTCACTTGCTGGTCTCATGGATGAAATGCAGGGCGAGGGCGTACCGCTAGAGGATATTTCAAACCTCGAAGTTACCGACATTTCCGGCCATTGGGCGCGAGCGCAGGAATTTATCAGCATTGTTGGTCGCTTCCTTGATCTCTCGCAAGTACGTCCCGATAACGAGGCACGCGCACGCGCTGTGGTTCTTGCCCAGATTGCGGATTGGCAAATCAATCCACCAACACATCCTGTGATTTTGGCGGGCTCAACAGGGTCACGCGGCACCACTGCTTTGTTGATGGAAGCCATCTCAAAACTTCCTCAGGGTGCCGTTATTCTGCCCGGCTTTGACACTGATACGCCACCCGAAGTTTGGGAAGAGCTGATCGCGGATCACCCAACGCGCATGGACCCAGAAGATCACCCGCAATATCGCTTTGCAAACCTGTTGAAATCGCTTTCCATGCATCCAAAAACCGTACCGCTTTGGCATGACACGCCTCCAGTGGACACCGCCCGCAATAAGGTTGTCTCGCTCGCTTTGCGCCCCGTTCCCGTGACAGACGGATGGCTGCGCGACGGTCCTAATCTGGGCGACCTGCCAAGCGCAATGCAGCACGTCACACTTTTGGAACCGCAAACAAGCCGCGAAGAGGCGCTTGCCATCGCAATGCGGCTTCGCTTTGCTGCTGAACAGGGAAAAACGGCCGCACTTATCACTCCGGATCGCATGTTAACCCGTCAAGTCACCGCAGCTTTGGATCGCTGGGATATCAAACCCGACGACAGCGCGGGTTTGCCGTTGCAGCTTTCCCCACCAGGTCGGTTTTTGCGTCATGTGCTTGAGTTGTTCACGCGACCGCTTGATGCAGAAGCTTTGTTGACGCTACTAAAGCACCCCCTGACACACACGGGTTCAGAGCGCGGAACGCATCTTTTGTTAACCCGCGAGCTAGAGCTTTCGATACGCAAGAACGGCCCTGCTTTCCCGACCAAAGACAGCCTTTTGGCTTGGGCGAAAGATAACAAGCTGGACGGTGCTAAAAGCTGGATTGACTGGGTCGCAAACACATTTTGCGGGCATCTTTGCGATGGTCCTCAGAACGCAGTCGAGCTGGCCGAACGTCACATAGGTTTAGCTGAGCGCATCTCCCAAGGGGCGCAAGATGTGGGCACGGGTGACCTTTGGAAAGAAGGCGCAGGCCGCGAGGCGATGTCGCAATGGGTTGCGCTGCGTTCCAATTTGGATGCTTTGCCTGATCTCTCCACACGTGATTACGCTGATCTTTTTGGTGGTGTTCTGTCGCGCGGCGAAGTGCGCAATCCTGATGCGGGTCATCCGAACGTGTTGATCTGGGGAACGCTCGAAGCGCGTGTTCAGGGCGCGGACTTGCTAATACTCGCGGGTCTGAACGAGGGTAGCTGGCCCGAAGCACCCAGCCCCGATCCTTGGCTCAACCGCCGTATGCGCGCAGATGCAGGGCTTTTGTTGCCTGAACGCCGTATCGGTCTGTCCGCACATGATTTTCAACAAGCGATTGCCGCACCTGAAGTCTGGCTTACCCGCGCCCAGCGCTCTGATGATGCACAAACTGTACCCTCGCGATGGCTCAATCGGTTAACTAATTTGATGAACGGGTTGCCTGACCAAGACGGCCCAGTCGCAATCGAACAGATGCAAACGCGTGGCAACGATTGGCTAGAACGGGCACATCAGCTTGAGACCCCTATTGGGGCGAACCCAGCTAAACGCCCTTCCCCAAAACCCGCGATTGAAGTTCGGCCAAATCAGCTGTCTGTCACGGAAATCAAAACGCTCGTACGCGATCCTTATGCGATCTATGCCAAGCATGTTTTGCGATTGGCACCGCTCGATAGTCTCGTGAAAACCGCTGATGCGCGTTTGCGCGGGATCGCGGTGCATCAGGTGTTTGAGGATTTCGTACGCAGTTGGGACAAAGGGGAAACCGCCGCTGATCTCATGGCACACGCGAAGCGTATTTTTGATAGCGATGTGGATTGGCCTTCCGCGCGCCTGATGTGGGCCGCGCGCATCGCACGTTTGGCTGACGATTTCGTCGCTGAGGAGCGCGAAAGGCAAAAAATTGCTATGTCGTCTCGCTTGGAAGTGAAGGGTAAAAGCACCCTCCCCGAACTCGGCTTCACGTTGACTGTTAAGGCTGATCGCATTGATCTCGACGAGCGCGGCGGCGCATATCTGTATGACTACAAAACGGGCGCAATTCCGAGCAAACCCCAACAACTCGCCTTTGATATGCAGCTCTTACTAGAGGCCGCGATGGCGGAGCGTGGTGACTTTGATAGCCTACATCCGCGACACATTGAGGGCGCGACATATCTTGGCGTCGGCTCTGGTACAAAATCAGTGGAAGCGCCTTTGGATGACAAACCAACAGCACAAGTTTGGGCAGAACTTTACAAGCTGATTTCAGACTATCAAGTGTCTAATAAAGGCTTTACGGCCCGACGCGCGATGGAGAAGTCAAAAAGTTTCGGACGCTACGATCAGCTTTCCCGCTTTGGGGAATGGGATGAAACGGATCAGCCCGACGATGGTGGAGTGCGCTCATGAACGCACGGAATGACGCGTCCCAAGCCCAAGTCGATGCCGCGCGCCCACGCATGTCCACGTGGCTATCCGCCAATGCGGGTTCCGGCAAAACTCGCGTGTTGACGGATCGCGTCGCGCGCCTGTTGCTCGCCCAAGTTCCACCGGAACGCATTTTGTGTTTGACCTACACCAAAGCCGCTGCCGCAGAAATGCAAAACCGCCTATTCAAACGCCTTGGTGAGTGGGCAATGCTTGAGAACAGCGCATTACGTGAGGCGCTTCGCGACTTAGGCGAAGAGGGTGGGATTGACGAAGACGCACTCCGCATGGCCCGCACGCTTTTTGCGGCTGCAATCGAAGCACCCGGTGGCTTGAAGATCCAAACGATCCACTCCTTCTGCTCCACCGTTTTGCGGCGCTTTCCGCTAGAGGCAAATGTCAGTCCGCAGTTTGCTGAAATGGAAGAGCGCGCCGCCGAATTGCTGCGCGAGGAGTTGATCGAAGACATGGCGTCCGGCGAAGATGCGACGTTGATCATGAATCTTGCGACAATAACGGGCGCCTATGATCTGACCGAACTCAGTGGTGAGATTGTTGGGCAACGCATTGCATTGATCGCGCCACCAACCGACGATGCAGTATTTGCCGCCTATGATCTCGACCCCTTGATGAGCGAAGAGCAAATTGCCGCCTCCGTCTTTATGGGCGGTGAGGCAGATCTGCTGTCAGCACTCGTCAACTTGCTTAACACATCGGGCGTGACGGACGTGAAGATGGCTGCAAAGTTAACCACGATCACGGCACTTGATGCGAGCGCTTTGCCAATTTTGGAAGATGCCTTTCTCCTTAAGAAAGATGGTAGCGCCAAGGTCGGGAAGATCCCAGCGAAAGGCGTGCAAAAGGATTTCGTCGCATATCAGGATGCGCTTGATGCTTGGATCCTTCGTGTTGAGGCCGCGCGCGGCTCACGCCTAAAGCTTGCGGCGGTTCAGAAAACGCTGCACCTCAACCGTTTCGCTGCCGCTTTCCTAACACGCTATGAGGCAAGCAAACAGGCGCGCGGATGGCTTGATTTTGACGATCTCATCCTGAAAACACGCGATCTTCTCGCCAATTCTGAGATGGCGCAATGGGTACTCTACAAACTAGACGGCGGCATCGATCATATTCTGGTGGACGAAGCCCAAGACACCAGCCCGACGCAATGGGATGTGATTGAACGGCTGACCTCCGAAATTACAGCAGGTGATGGCGCACGAGGTGAGGTGCCGCGGACGATCTTTGTTGTCGGTGATAAAAAGCAGTCGATTTATTCGTTCCAAGGCGCTGATCCGCGTGAGTTTGACCGCATGCGCAGCGAGTTTGACGTGCGACTACGCCCCACCAATTCTCCCTTGGTTCCTGCTGAGTTGCATTACTCTTTCCGCTCTTCCCAGTGTATTTTGGAGTTGGTTGATAAAGTGTTTGAAGACCACCCCACCGCTGGTTTTAGCGGTTCCAATCATCTTGCGTTTGAAGGTGGCCCACCTGGTCGCGTCGATATTTGGCCCGCCATTCCAAAGGCTGAAAAACTCGATGGCGGCGACTGGTCAGACACGGTCGATAAGCTGGGTGAGAACGATGAAACCGTCCTGATGGCGCACCGCATCGCAGATGAAATTGCGCGCATGACCGGACCTATGGGCGAGGCCATTTTTGACAAAGGGATCTTTCGCAAAGTGCGCGCAGGCGATGTTTTGATCCTTGTTCAACGTCGATCTGATCTGTTCGAAGAAATCATTCGTGCGTGCAAAACCAAAGGCCTGCCGATTGCTGGCGCAGATCGCCTGAAAGTTGGTGCTGAAATGGCAGTGCGCGACTTGCAAGCTTTGTTAAGTTTTCTAGCGACGCCCGAGGATGATTATTCCCTCGCCGTTGTCTTAAAATCTCCGCTGTTTGGGTGGAGCGAAAAGCGGCTTTTCGATCTTGCCCATGATCGCAGTGGACGTTTCTTATGGCAAGAATTGCGCTCGCGAAAGAACATGCATTCCGATGTGCTTCACATACTTGAAGATTTGCGCAAGCAGGCAGATTTTCTTCGTCCGTATGATCTGATTGAACGCGTTTTGACGCGCCATAATGGACGTCGTCATTTCGTTGGTCGTCTTGGGCGAGAGGCGGAAGACGGAATTGACGCACTCCTTGCTCAGGCGCTGTCGTTCGAGCGCTCCCGCATTCCTTCGCTGACCGGGTTTCTTACGTGGATGGAAAGCGATGACCTGACGATAAAGCGCCAACTTAGCCAAGATAGAGACGAAATACGGGTAATGACGGTACATGGTGCAAAAGGTCTAGAAGCACCGATTGTGATCATGCCGGAGACGCAAAAACGTAAAAGCCCCGGTGGTGGTTCCTTGATCAAAATGGATGATCTAGTGGGGTGGAGCGTGCGCAATGAAGATGCGCCCGACATTATAAAGACCGCCAAAGCACAACGCGAAGAGCGCCAAGCGGAAGAGCGGATGCGCCTGTTGTATGTGGCGATGACTCGCGCTGAGAAATGGTTGATTTTGGGAGCGGCGGGTGACCTTGGCAAGACTGACGATGAAAGCTGGTACGGCCTTGTGAGTGCCGCTGCGCGCGAGCGTCCGCATGTGGAATATGACTTTGCCTTTGGCAAAGGTCTGCGCATTGAGCCTGTACCTTGGGGCGATGTTGAAGAGACTCCTAAGCAAGCGCCGCTCGCACAATCGATCGAATTGGACCCCCTGTTTCGCGAAGCTATTTCAATAACCGTACCCAGTGAAACGACGATCAGCCCATCAAACCTTGGTGGTGCAAAGGCGCTGCCAAGCGAAACCGGTTTGGATGAAGAAGCCGCAAAACTGCGCGGGACGCAGGTGCATTTACTTCTCGAACATTTCTCGCAAACGCCCGTCGATAAGTGGGACACCATCGCTGAAGCGCTGCTTCCCGACACACCCGACCTTAACGACCTTATCGTTGAAGCAACAAAGGTAATCACCGCCCCTAACCTATCTTTCATCTTCGACCATGGTACGATGTCTGAGGTGCCAATCACCGCCACTTTGCCAAACCTTTCGAACAAACCCATTCACGGTATCATTGATCGCCTTATCGTGAACGACACCGACGTTTGGGCAATTGATTTTAAAACCAACACTGCGGTGCCTGCCGGTGCGGGCCTTTGCCCCGAAGGTCTTTTACGGCAGATGGGGGCCTATAGATCTGCTTTGCGACAAGTTTATCCGACGCATCACATTCGCACCGCCATTATCTGGACCCGCAACGCAAGCTTGATGGAATTGCCCGCGAGCCATGTTGATGCAGCAATGCGCAGAGCGGGTGCATCTATGCTCCTTGACGGCGCGACCCCCAATACCTAGGTTCGCAACCGAAGATTTATCGCGATATTCCTTAGGAGATGCTCCCATGGCCACAGTAGCCGTAACCGACGCCACATTTGACGCAGAAGTCAAAAATTCCTCCGTTCCAGTCGTTGTCGACTTTTGGGCAGAATGGTGTGGTCCTTGCAAACAAATCGGCCCAGCGCTGGAAGAATTGTCCGCTGAATACGGGGATAAGGTTAAGGTTGTGAAAGTCGATGTCGACAGCAACCCAAACTCCGCAGCGGCTATGGGCGTGCGTGGCATTCCTGCTTTGTTCATCTTCAAAGACGGCGAAGTTGTTTCCAACCGAGCGGGCGCAGCACCAAAAGCAGCGTTGCAAAGCTGGATCGACGACGCGATCTAAATCGCGTTGATAGGTTGAGGAAGGGGCGTACCAGCAGTGCGCCCTTTTGCTTTTTTAGGCTGCTTTCTTGCACCGCCCTGCTCGCCTCGCCATATAGAGACCAACAAAGATGGAGAGAGCGCATGAGCAGCAATGAATTTCCCGGCTGGCACGGCACAACGATTATCGGCGTTCGCAAAGGCGGCGAGGTGGTTATTGCGGGCGATGGTCAGGTCTCTCTCGGGCAAACGGTGATCAAGGGAACGGCGAAGAAAGTGCGCCGTTTATCCCCTGGTGGATACGATGTTGTGTGTGGGTTTGCTGGTTCTACCGCCGATGCGTTTACTTTGTTGGAACGGCTCGAAGCGAAGCTGGAAGCGACCCCCGGTCAACTTGCGCGCGCCTCTGTTGAGCTCGCCAAGGACTGGCGCACGGATAAGTATCTACAAAAGCTGGAAGCGATGTTGATTGTAACGGATGGCAAAGATCTGTTCGTGATCACTGGTGCTGGCGATGTTTTAGAACCAGAGCATGATGTCACAGCTATCGGTTCTGGCGGTAACTTCGCCCTCGCCGCTGCGCGTGGCTTGATGGAGGGGGATGGCACTGCCGAAGAGATCGCGCGCAAAGCGATGGCGATTGCGTCTGACATTTGCGTCTACACCAACGGCAAACTCACCGTAGAAACGATCAAAGCATGAGCCTTGATAAAGACGATATTCGTGCCGCTGTTGCGTCCAACATCCTGACGGAGCCACAAGCAGCTTCGCTTATGGCGCTGGCTGATAGTCGTCGTGGAACACGTGAAAATATGGATGGCCTCGATGAACCGTTCGAGTTGTTTCGCGGCTTTAACGAAGTGTTTATCGTTATCGGCCTCGTCATTTTGTATTCTGGGTGGATGGGACTGACAGGGATCAACATTTTCCTGTCTGATGATGCAAATATTAGTACGCTAATCTACGGTGTTATTTCCATTGTCGTCACCTATTTCCTCGCAACTTATTTCACTTTGCAACGCCGCATGGTGGCTCCTTCAATCATGCTGGTTATCTTGATGGCGTTGAGTGGTTTGCAAGTCGGCGCAAGCCTCTCCAATCTGTTTGGCTTCGCGGGCGCATCGTTGGTCGCTTTCGCAGTGAGCCTTTCTGCCCTTCTTCTTGTCGCGTTTTACGCTGTGTTCCGCATTCCCATCACGGTGTTTTTCATCGCACTCGGTGTGTTCGTCGGCATCGGCGCGCTTGTCGTACAAGGTGGTGTTAACACTCCCAGCTTTAACGATTTCTTTATGCTCACGAATGATGGTCCATACGCCTATATCACGATTATCTTGGGCCTCATCGGCCTCGGCATCGCTTTGCGTTTCGACATGTCCGATCCACATCGCGTGACACGCCGTGCGTCTGCTGGGTTCTGGCTGCATGTGATTGCAGCCCCAGCGATTGTGAACACCATCGCACTGACGCTTTTTGAGAACGGAACAATCACGGCGCAAATTATCCTACTTGCCTTCCTTGCTGCCATGGCCCTCTTTGCGATGATTATTGATCGCCGTAGCTTTCTAGTGGCTGGCATCGGTTACATCGTGGCGATTGCAATCACCGTACTTGAAGGAAATGCAGCGATTGTTATCCTTATTCTTGGCCTAGGACTCGTCCTGCTGGGCGCAAAATGGGAAGGGCTGCGCGCACGCATCATGGATGCATTGCCCGGCTTTCCCGGCAAAGACAAACTACCCCCATGGGGCCTGACGGAGACTTCACTATGACCGACCTCACCCCCCGCGAAATCGTGTCCGAGCTGGATCGTTTTATCATCGGCCAGAACGATGCCAAACGTGCTGTCGCAGTCGCGCTGCGCAACCGTTGGCGGCGCAAGCAATTGGCAGACGATCTACGTGACGAGGTTTATCCCAAGAATATTCTTATGATTGGACCAACTGGTGTGGGTAAGACTGAAATCTCTCGCCGCCTCGCCAAACTCGCGCGCGCACCGTTCATCAAGGTCGAAGCGACAAAATTCACCGAAGTCGGTTACGTGGGCCGCGATGTGGAGCAGATCGTTCGTGACTTGGTTGAAAATGCGATTAGCGAAACACGCGAGTACATGCGCGAGGATGTGAAGTCCAAAGCAGAAGCCGCTGCGGAGGAGCGCGTGATCGAAGCGATTGCAGGCGAAGGTGCGCGTGATGCAACCCGTGAGATGTTCCGCAAAAAGCTGCGCTCTGGCGATCTGGATAACACAGTGATCGAGTTAGAAATCGCGGATACCTCCAACCCCATGTCGGGTTTCGAAATTCCGGGACAACCAGGTTCTAACATGGGCATGATGAACATTGGTGATCTGTTTGGCAAAGCCATGGGCGGACGCACGACGCGCAAGAAGATGACCGTTTCGGAAAGCTACGATGTGCTGATTGGCGATGAAGCTGACAAACTGCTTGATGATGAAAGCGTGACGCGTGCTGCTTTGGAGGCGGTGGAGCAGAATGGCATCGTCTTCCTTGATGAGATCGACAAAGTCTGCACCCGCGCGGATGCTCGCGGCGGTGATGTATCACGCGAAGGTGTGCAGCGTGATTTACTTCCTTTGATAGAAGGCACAGTCGTCAGCACCAAGCATGGCCCTGTGAAAACTGATCATATCCTGTTTATCGCATCTGGTGCATTTCATATCGCCAAGCCGTCAGATCTGTTGCCCGAACTTCAGGGTCGCTTGCCGATCCGCGTTGAATTGCGCGCGCTGACAGAAGAAGATTTTGTTCGCATTCTGACAGAAACAGACAACGCTCTGACGCGCCAATATACAGCGTTGATGCAAACCGAAGAAGTGATCGTGTCCTTTACAGATGATGGTATCGCCGCGCTGGCAAAGATCGCGGCAGAGGTTAATCAAAGCGTCGAGAACATCGGTGCACGACGTTTGTATACGGTGCTTGAGCGTGTGTTCGAAGAATTGTCTTTCACCGCGCCAGATCGTGGCGGCGAAGAAATTTCAGTTGATTCCGCCTTTGTAGAGACTTATTTGGGTGAACTTTCCCGATCTACAGACGTCTCCCGCTATGTTTTGTAATTTCGCGTGAGCACGCTTAGCGACTATCTGCAAAATAACGCAAGATGGTTAACAGCTGGCATTCTGCTGACCTGTTTGTCTAGCTTTGGGCAAACCTTTTTCATCGCTCTGTTCGCCGATGATATTCAAAGCGTATTCGAACTAAGCCATGGCGGATGGGGCTCGATGTACACTGCCGGCACGACGGCTTCGGCAATAGTGATGGTCTGGGCAGGGCGACAAGCAGACGTCTTTCGCGTGCGCACCTTAGGTGTGCTTAGCTTACTCGCCCTAGCGCTAGCCTGCGTCGCGATGGCGTTAAACCCATGGCTTTGGGCACTCCCGTTCGTAATTTTCGCGTTGCGCCTGACCGGGCAAGGAATGATGAGCCACATCGCCGCCGTCGCGATGGCACGCTGGTTTGTTGCGACTCGCGGGCGCGCTTTGTCGATTTCCGCTCTAGGGTTTTCTATCGGGCAAGCCTTCCTTCCAATCGCCGTTGTCGCGCTGATGGCGTTTCTTGATTGGCATGTGATCTGGCTGCTCTGCGCTGGTATTTCACTGATCGGCATTCCAATTCTCATGATGCTTTTATCCAAAGAACGCACGCCCGCGTCGATGACTGAAAGCAGCGAAAGCCTCGGGATGAATGGGCGGCATTGGAGCCGAAATGAGATGCTCAAACATCCGCTCTTTTGGCTGATGGTCCCTGCGATCCTTGGGCCGTCGGCGTTCAGCACGGCGTTCTTTTTCCATCAGGTGCATTATGCGTCGGTCATTGGAATCAGCACGATGCAGATGGTTAGTTACTTCCCGTTTTTCACCGCAATGATTGTAATAGCGATGATCTTAACGGGGATGCTTGTCGATCGTTTTGGCACCCCGCGTTTGCTGCCCTATCACCAACTTCCTATGGTCGCGGCCTTTGCAATATTTTCGACTCACATCTTAGGACTTGGCTGGGGTTTCTTTTTCCTCGCACTCACCGCTGGCGCGCAAACGACATTGATTGCCGCCTTTTGGGCAGAGTTTTACGGCACCGCACACCTAGGCGCGATCAAGGCGATTGCGGCTGCTGTCATGGTGCTTGGCTCTGCGATTGGGCCAGGGCTGACAGGTATTCTGATCGACTTTGGCATTGGGCTCGAAGCTCAATACGCATGGGTCGCTATCTACTTTGTGCTCGCGTCAATTTCGATCTGGATCGGCGTCTCAAACGCGCGAAAGTCATTACCGAGCACGGCGTAAATAGACGTAGTACGCTCCCGCGCCACCATGTTTGATATGGCTTTCGGTCACCTGCAAAACCGCTGACGAGACAGGGGCCATCGTTAGCCAAATCGGCACTTGCCGCTTAAGCGCGCCCATGCGTTGCGGCGCAATTGCTCCCAACTCCTCGCGCTTGCCACCTTTGCCAGTAATCACCAAAACAAGGCGTTTGCCATTCGCTTGCGCAGTCATAATGAAAGAGATCAGTGCCGGATGCGCCTGTGCAACAGTCATTCCGTGCAGGTCAATACGACCTTCAGGTTTGAGCTTGCCGCGCTGCATCGTCTTGTAGGATTTCGCGTCCATCTTGACAGGCGCGCTGCGCAAACGCTCACTGAGCGCAGGCAATACATCCCGCATTTCGCGGGTGGACGTTGGCAAAGCTCCCAAAGAGAAAGGTGCAATCGGCTTTGCTTCGCGCTTTTTCGGGGCCTCTTGCAAAGGCGCGTCAACGATCAAGCTACGCCGCAGTGGGGCAAGGCGTTCTGTCGTGCTCGCTACTTGATTCCATAGATCAAGCTCGTCCGGCTTCACACGGCGGCGCGACATCTTACTGAACGTTCTCTGGCAAATAGGCGTATGCGCGCTGGATAGGCATCAGCACAACCATGCGGCCTGGATCACGAAGCCGGCCCGCCTCTTTACCCGCTTGATCGCCAGTCCCAAAGAACACATCCGCTCGCTGTGCACCCTTAATCGCGGATCCAGTGTCCTGCGCGATCATCAATCGACGGAGGGGCGCTTTCCCATCCTTTTCAATCCAAACGGGCGCGCCAAGAGGTGTGAATTTCGGATCAACCGCGATAGATCGCATCGTCGTGATCGAGCGGTTCATCGCACCAAGCGGGCCTTTATCGGCAGGCACTTCGCTTACTTCGCGGAAGAATACATAAGACGGATTGTGAAACAGCAGTTCTTTGCCTTCTTTGGGATTACGTCGTACCCAATTTTTGATGACTTCGGAAGAAACCTGATGCGGCTCATAAATCCCTCGCCGCACCATTTCCTGCCCTATCGAACGGTAATTGTGGCGGTTTGACCCACCAAACCCAACACGCAGAAAGCTACCATCCGGCAAACGCACGCGGCCTGATCCTTGAATTTGCAAAAAGAACAGCTCAACAGGATCATCGACATAGCAAATTTCAAGGTTGAGACCGTCCATCACACCGTCTTCGAGAATTTGTCGCCGCGTGTACCATTGGCCCGCAGCCTTAGCATCGCGCGGCATGGCGTAAATCGGATATTTGTAGAGTGCAGTGCGCTTGCGTGATCCGTCGAGTTCGGGTTCAAAATAACCGGTGAACATCGCGTCTTTACCATCTTCAATTAGCAATGGGCGAAAGAACAATTCAAAGAAAGCTCGGGCATTCTTTTGATTATTTGCGGTGCGACATAACGTTTGCCAATCGGGTGTTTTCATATCGCGACATGTGTTGCGAAACGTATCAAGCGCCGCTTGATGATCATCTTCTGCCCAACCATCAAGGCCTTTGAAATCGAGAATGCTGTAGACGGTTTCCGCCTGCGCAGAGGCACTCATTAAAACGCCCCCTGCGAATAGTAATGCCCTAAGGGCACGGATCATTCGCCAGTGGCAACAAGTTGCCAGTTTGGATCATCAGACCCCATCTTACGCGCGAAGGTCCAAATGTCTTTCTGACGCTTCACTTTTTTCGCATCGCCTTCAACGATTTCACCCGCGTTATCACGCACAACAGATGTCATTTCGCCGATGAACTTTACGGAGACCTCACCAATCCCGTTTTCGTCATCAAATGTCGCATCAGCCAATGACATTTCGCGAATGCCGACAAACTCGGCCTCAACAGTCAGGCCTTGCTTTGCGCGCATTTCAACGACTTCCGCGAAGCTGGCATAGACGTCATCATCAAGGAATGGCTTGATGTCTGCCATTTCGCCGCGCTCGAATCCGATGAGGATCATTTCATAAGCGCCGCGCGCGCCGCCGAGGAAATCAGACACGCCAAACGATGGCTCTGCTGCTTTCATCTTCGCCAATGCTTCGGCCGCTTCGGGCATACCGTCGGTGTGATCCGCAATATCAGGGTCGGGACCACCTTCGATGACTTCAAACTCGGGTCGTTTGCGACCAGAGGGCACTTGGGCTGGCGGCTGCTCAAAGCCCTCCCGCGTTCCAAGCACGTTTTTAAGGCGCAAAATAAGAAAAACCGCGATGCCGGCAAGCACCAAAAGCTGGATAATGGGCGAATTCATGAATGGGTCGTCCTCTAAAGCATAGCAACACGTTACTTGAGGACTTATGTACGCAAGGGCGGCGGTCAAGTCCATTCTGCCCCCAGGTGATAGGAGAACACTAAAGATGTGGTTATTTTTGGCCTTTTTGTCGGTTCCTTTGATAGAAATCGCTCTGTTTATCCAAATTGGTGGAGCGATTGGTCTCTGGTCCACACTCGGAATCGTTGTTTTGACGGCCGTGATTGGCACTTTCCTGGTTAGAACGCAGGGTGCTTTGGCGATGAACAGCCTGCGACAATCGTTTGGAACGCTCTCTGATCCGTCCGAACCGCTGGCGCACGGGGCTATGATCCTTGTATCCGGCGCGCTTTTGCTAACACCAGGATTTTTCACTGATGCTGTTGGTTTTGCACTGCTTATTCCGGGCGTACGGTCCGCTGTGTTTCGCTATCTTAAATCCCGTATCAAAGTGCAGAGTTTTGAAATGGGCGGCCATCCGCGTCAGCGTCCGCAAGAAGCGGACATTATCGATGGTGAATTCGAAGAAGTGCCACGTGATCCAAATGCGCCACCTTCTGGTTGGACCAAGCATTGAGGCCCGCGCATCTTGCTGATAAGCACCGTGCCAACTGACATTTTACCGGAGAATTCCAATGGCTGAAAACGAAACAGCAGCAGAGGGGGCAGCAGCCCCAGAGGCACCGCAGATCAAGATGAACATCCTCGCGCAATACATTCGCGACATGTCATTTGAAAACATACTTGCACAGAAAGGCATTCAGGGCGAAGTGAACCCAGACGTCAGTGTTCAGGTGAACTTGGACGCGAAAAAGCGCACTGCCGAGCATCAGTTTGAAGTGATCACCAAGGTTCAGATCAGCTCCAAGGTTAAGGAAAGCGATCAGCAGTTGTTCTTGCTTGAGCTTGAATATGCAGGCGTTTTCCACATCGAAGGTGTGCCAGAAGATCAAATGCACCCATTCTTGTTGATCGAGTGCCCGCGCATGACATTCCCGTTCGTGCGCCGCATCGTATCAGACGTGACGCGCGATGGTGGCTTTCCACCGCTCAACCTTGAGAACATCGATTTTGTCGCTTTGTACCGCAATGAAATCGCGCGTCGTCAAGCGGATGCAGCAGCACAAGCCAAGCCTAACTAAACGGCTTAACCAAGCTTAGACCAAAGTGCATCCTCGCCAAGTTTCTCAACGAAGGCTGTATGCGCTTTGGCTTCTTCCTCGGTGATCCGAGAGGGAAGTGGGGTAGGGCGTTTGGATGCGCGCCAAGTTTCCTCTGATCCACCACTCGCGCTGCCGCCAGTATTGGCAAGAACGAGACCAGGCTGACGACCACCCAACAATTCCAAATACACTTCCGCAAGAATTTCGGAATCAAGCAAAGCGCCATGCAGCGTTCGGTTTGAATTGTCGATATTAAAGCGACGGCACAAAGCGTCCAATGATGCGGGCGAGCCCGGAAAACGTTTGCGTGCAATTGCCAGAGTATCGAGCGCTTGCTCCATCGGTAATTGCTTCATGTTGAGCCAACCCAGCTCAGCGTTTAAAAACTTCATATCGAAAGAAGCGTTATGAATGACCATTGTGTCATCCTTGACGAAATCTAGAAACTCCTGCGCAATTTGTTTGAACACAGGTTTATCACGAAGAAAATCATCGCCCAAGCCATGTACCTGAAACGCGTCATCCGGCATGGCGCGTTCGGGGTTGATATACTGATGATACGTACGCCCCGTTGGCATCTGGTTAATCAACTCAACCGCGCCAATTTCAACGATGCGATCACCTTGCTGCGGATCAAAACCTGTTGTTTCCGTGTCCAATACCAGTTCACGCATTTTGCAGCTTCCTTTTGATGTCCTCAACAATCGCCAAAACCTGCGTTTGCGCATGGTCCAGCGTGTCGGTTTCGATCACATAATCACTAAGCGCGCGCTTTTCTTCAATGGGCATTTGACGCGACAGGATCATCTGAAAATCTTCTTCGCTCATGGTGCCACGCGCCAGAACACGTGTGCGCTGTGTATCTGCATCAACACTTACGCACGCAACAGCATCCATCGCTTTGTTACCACCTGTCTCAAAGAGGATCGGAATATCAAAAACCAGTATGTCTGCAGTCGCATTTTCAATAAAGCGAGCACGGTCTTGCCCGACCAATGGATGCACGATCTTTTCAATCTTCGGTAAAAGCGTCGTATCTGCTCGAATAGCATCACGCAGTATCTCGCGGTCCAAAGTGTCACCATTCAAGGCATCAGGAACCAACTCAGCAACAGGCGCAATCGCCAAACCATTTGGCGCATAAAGCCGATGCACAGCCGCATCCGCATCCCAAACGGCGCAGCTTGCATCCGCGAACATTTGCGCCGTCGTAGATTTGCCCATACCGATAGAGCCGGTAAGACCAAGTTTAAAGCTCATCGCAACACTACCGCGCGCAGTTCATCATCGACTTCGGGCTTCACTTTGAACCAACGCTCAAATCCCGGTGTCGCTTGGTGCAAAAGCATGCCGAGGCCATCCACCGCCGTCGCGCCTACCTCTGTCGCCGCGCGCAAAAGTTTGGTTTGTAGAGGGGTATAAACCAAATCACTCACCAACATCCCTGGCGCGAGCGCATCCAGAGGAACGCGCATTTCAGGTTTTCCAATCATACCAAGGGAGGTGGTGTTGATCACTGCATTAGCCCCCTCAATAGCATTGCCGGCTTGTACCCAATCCACGACCGTAATCTTATCGCCAAAATCAGCCTTGAGTGTTTCCGCACGTTCTCGTGTCCGATTACTGAGCAGGATTTCAGGCACACCAATGTCAATGAAAGACGCCAAAACTGCCCGTGCAGCACCACCAGCGCCAAGAACCATCGCAGGGCCTGCGCGCGGATCCCATTTTGGCGCAGATTGCAGCAGGTTTTGCATAAATCCGTAGCCATCCGTGTTATCCGCGTGAATTTTGCCATCTTTGCGGAATATCAACGTGTTTGCAGCGCCAATCTGCTTGGCGCGATCCGTCACAAGGTCTGCAATTTTCAGCACTGCTTCTTTGTGCGGGATCGTCACATTGACGCCGACAAACCCCATTTTCGGCAACAAGCGGATCGCGCTTTCTAAATCTTTAGGCGCGATATCCATCGGAATATAATGACCCTTGATGCCGTTCTTTTTCAGCCAATGCCCATGTAGCTGCGGCGACTTGGAATGTGCAATCGGGTGACCAATCACGCCCGCCAATGGAATTTTCTGATCGCTCATTGCTGGAGTACCCCTTTGAGGGTGAGATAATTGACCAGCTCAATAAGAGGAAGGCCAAGAATAGTGAAATGATTGCCCTCGACCTGCGCGAACAGGCGCACGCCTTCGGCCTCAAGCTGGTAACACCCGACGCAATGTCGGATCTCGTCCCAATTGCGATCCACGTAATCACTTATGAAGGCATCAGAATAAACGCGTGTGGTCAGGCGCGCCTGACCAATATGTCGCCAAATGGGTTTGCCGTCTTCATAAAGCACTGCAGCACTTAACAAAGAATGACGCGCGCCGCGCAGTTCGGTCAGGTGTTGCACAGCTTTCTCTTTTGACGTCGCCTTAGAATAGAGGGTTCCGCGAAAATCGAGCACTTGATCACAGCCAAGCACCAGACGTTCAGGGTGCTTTTCACTGATCTTGCGTGCTTTCATCTCCGCCAGCGCATCTGCAATATCGCGTGGATTGGCTTCGTCCGCCAACATAGCATCGCGCATCATGCCTTCATCAACACGCGGCTTGATGACTTCGATCTCTAGCCCTGCGTTTTGCAACATATCACGGCGCGTTTCAGAACCAGAGGCGAGGATAAGAGGCGCAGGCATGTGGATAATTCCGTGGATCAGAGTAAGGATTTATTAAGGAGCATTACTGCGCAACTCCGCGTGACTTGGCAAGCTGGGGAGTTCAACGCCGTGCCACAAAAATGCACACCGATTCCTACCCTGTGGATTTGGATAACTTTGAAAAGCTACATTTCGTCAAAGTTGAGAATGATACGCGCGCTGTCCCTAGGATATCCACATCATAAAATATCTTAACTAATTGTTTTTAATAATAAAAATTATAAATTATGTTACTTATAGGTATTCGATTACGAGCTTATCAACATGTTCAAACTTCTGGGGAAAACTCATTAATCCACAGAAAGGATGATCCCTACTTAATCATCAACCTTTTATCTTTTATTTATTATTATTAAAGATAGGACATGTCTGATTTTCTCGCTTCCGCCTATCCTTGGATCAAGTCACTGCACATCATGGCAGTGATTTCTTGGATGGCAGGGTTGTTCTACTTTCCTAGATTGCTTGTGAATCATGTAGAACGCGTTGATCTGACAGGTCTGCTGCACGAGACTTACCAAGACATGGAAATGAAGCTGTTCAAAGTGATTATGCAGCCTGCAATGATTGCCACTTGGATCTTCGGTCTTTGTTTGGTGCTGACCCCTGGAATTGTAGATTGGTCCTTTTGGTGGCCTTGGGTCAAAGGTGCTAGCGTGATTTTGATGACGATCTTTCATGAATGGTTAGGTAAACGTCGTAAAGATTTCGTTAACGGCACAAATAGCCTCACAGGGCGTCAGTATCGCTTGATGAATGAGGTACCCACCCTTTTGATGGTTCTCATCGTTGTATCGGTCGTTGTGAAGTTCTGAGAGCGTATTTGACTCGCTTGCGGCAGGTCTGTATTAGACCTTTAACGCGCGCCCGTTCGGGACACACGTGCATCTCCTAATTCTAACCTGATTGCGTAGCGCCAAAATGGTGTGCTGCCCAAGGATATTTCATGACACAAAACTCGCTCACACTTGCGCAACTCAAGGCGCAAAGCCCTAAAAACCTCGTTTCCATGGCTGAAGAGCTGGAGATCGAGAACGCATCCACCATGCGTAAGGGCGAAATGATGTTCCAAATCTTGCGTGAACGCGCAGATGAAGGTTGGGAAATCATGGGTGACGGTGTTCTGGAAGTCCTTCAAGACGGTTTTGGTTTTCTGCGCTCACCTGAAGCGAACTACTTGCCGGGTCCTGATGATATCTACGTCTCTCCTGAAATGATCCGCAAATATTCATTGCGCACAGGTGATACAGTCGATGGCGTGATCACTGCGCCTGACGATAATCAACGCTACTTTGCGCTTATCAACGTAATGCAGATCAACTTTGAAGCGCCTGAGAAGACGAAGCACAAGATCGCTTTTGATAACCTCACACCGCTTTATCCTGATGAGCGTTTTAAATTGGAAATCGAAGATCCGACCATCAAAGATCGCTCGGCGCGTATTATCGACTTGGTTGCGCCTATCGGTAAAGGTCAGCGTTGTTTGATCGTTGCGCCGCCACGCACGGGTAAAACTGTTCTGCTGCAAAACATCGCGGCAAGCATCGAAGCCAACCATCCAGAGTGTTATTTGATCGTTCTTTTGATCGACGAACGCCCCGAAGAAGTTACAGACATGCAGCGTTCCGTGAAGGGTGAAGTTGTGTCTTCCACCTTTGACGAGCCAGCGACGCGTCACGTAGCTGTCTCTGAAATGGTCATCGAAAAGGCCAAGCGTTTGGTTGAGCATAAGCGAGATGTGGTTATCCTACTTGATTCGATCACAAGACTTGGTAGGGCCTTCAACACTGTGGTGCCTTCCTCTGGTAAAGTTCTAACGGGTGGTGTGGATGCGAATGCACTGCAACGACCAAAGCGTTTCTTCGGTGCTGCACGCAATATTGAAGAGGGTGGTTCCCTTACAATTATCTCAACAGCGTTGATCGACACCGGTTCGCGTATGGACGAAGTCATTTTTGAAGAATTCAAAGGTACGGGTAACTCTGAAATCGTTCTTGATCGTAAGATTTCTGACAAGCGTGTTTATCCTGCGATTGATATTCTCAAGTCTGGTACGCGCAAGGAAGACCTTCTCATCGATAAGGTCGATATGCAGAAAACCTTCGTTTTGCGTCGTATTCTCAACCCAATGGGCACGACGGACGCTGTTGAATTTCTGCTCGGCAAGCTCAAACAAACAAAGAGCAATGCAGAGTTCTTTGATTCAATGAACACCTAATAACCAATTGGGGCAGGTGTCATGGACACGATTTTTGCTCTCGCGACCGCGCAAGGTAAAGCCGGTGTTTCTGTAATTCGTATTTCTGGCGCTCGCGCGAGGGATGCGGGTGAAGCGTTTTGCGAAAACTTGCCTGTTAGTCACAAAGCTGCGCTGCGTAATCTGACAGATCTGCAGGGCACTTTGATCGATCAAGCGCTTGTTCTGACTTTCGAGGATCGTAAAAGTTTCACGGGCGAACCTGTTGTTGAATTTCATCTCCACGGTAGCACTGCGATTGTCGCGCGGATGATGGAGTTGCTTGGTGGCGTCGTTGGTCTGCGTTTGGCAGAACCGGGGGAATTCACGCGACGCGCTCTAGAAAATGGAAAGCTGGATCTCGCACAAGTAGAAGGCCTGGCAGACCTCATAGACGCGGAGACGGAAGCACAACGCAAACAAGCGGTTCGGGTGCTTGCTGGTGATCTAGGCCGTACAGCGGAAATTTGGCGTAGTGATCTTATTCGTGCCGCATCTCTGTTAGAGGCGACAATTGATTTTGCGGACGAAGATGTTCCCATCGATGTGACGCCAGAAGTTCTTGTCCTGTTAGAACGTAGTGAAAGAGCGATTATCAAGGAAGCAGAAGGTGTCAAAACTGCTGAACGTATTCGCGCAGGATTTGAAGTTGCGATTATTGGCGCACCGAATGTTGGCAAGTCCACCCTTTTGAATTCGATTGCGGGACGTGACGCTGCGATCACCTCTGAATACGCGGGAACAACGCGCGATGTGATTGAGGTAAAGCTAGATCTGAATGGTCTTCCTGTGACTATTTTGGATACTGCTGGTTTAAGAGAAACTGAAGATTTCGTCGAGAAGATCGGTATAGATCGCGCTTTGGACCGTGCTGAAAAGGCTGATCTGAGGGTTTTCTTAAAGTCGACCGTGGAAGAGCAGCTCCCGATTGAACAGCGTTCCGGTGACATTGAAATGTTGGGCAAAGCAGATTTGTTTGTCGATCGAACCCTTCGGTCAGTCTCAGGCAAGACTGGGGAAGGCGTGGATCATTTGGTTGCCGCTATTTCAAAAACGCTTTTGGATCGATCAGCCAGCGCTGGAATTGCAACGCGAGAACGGCATCGGCAAGCGCTACTTTCCTCTCAAAAATATCTGAGTGCCGCTAAAGAAGGTCTTGATTTCGGTCCTGACTATTATGATCTGGTCGCAGAGGATATGCGCTCCGCTATTCGTGCTTTGAACAGTTTGATTGGTCATGTAGATGTCGAGAATCTCTTGGATGAAATTTTTTCAAGCTTCTGTCTTGGTAAGTAAGGAATGTTTCACGTGAAACAATTGAATTTTGATGTTGTTGTTATTGGCGGTGGTCACGCGGGTTGTGACGCTGCGCATGCGTCTGCTCGTATGGGGTCTAGCACCGCTTTAGTGACGCTGTCCAAAGATGGCATCGGCGTTATGTCCTGTAATCCAGCGATTGGTGGTCTTGGTAAGGGTCATCTCGTTCGCGAAATAGATGCACTTGATGGCGTCATGGCGCGTGTTGCTGATAAGGCCGGTATTCAATTCCGTTTACTTAACCGTCGCAAAGGGCCTGCTGTTCAAGGGCCGCGGGCGCAATCAGATCGCTCAATCTATCGCGGTGAAATGCTTAAAGAGATCGAAACACAGGAAAACCTGAAGATTGTTGAAGGGGAGGCCGTTGATTTCTTGATGGAAGGCGCTCGGGTTGTTGGTGTAGCTCTCGATGATGGAACCCAATTGCTTTGTAGCGCTGTTGTGCTAACGACGGGGACTTTCCTGCGCGGCGTCATTCACATTGGCGACGTCTCAAAACCGGGTGGCCGCATGGGTGATAAGCCATCTATCAAGCTCGCCGAGCGAATAGATAGCTTCAGACTTCCTTTTGGACGTCTAAAAACAGGTACGCCGCCGCGCTTGGATGGTCGTACGATTAATTGGGACATTTTGGAAAGCCAGCCGGGCGATGAAGATCCTGTGCTATTTTCCTTTATGTCCAAAGGTGTCACATCGCAACAAGTAAACTGTGGCATCACGCATACAAATATGCGTACGCACGTTTTGATCGAAGAAAACCTCAAGAAAAGCGCGATGTATGGTGGCCATATCGACGGCATTGGCCCGCGATATTGTCCTTCGATAGAAGATAAGATCGTCCGTTTCGCCGACAAAACGTCTCATCAGGTCTTTTTAGAACCTGAAGGTGTTAATGATCACACTGTTTATCCCAATGGAATTTCTACAAGCCTGCCAGAGGATGTTCAAAACGCTTACGTTCAAACAATTTTAGGTTTGGAGGACGCAAAGATCTTGCAGCCGGGTTACGCGATTGAATATGACTATGTCGACCCACGAGCTTTGGATGCTCGCTTGAGCGTTAAGGGGGTCGAAGGCCTTTTCTTCGCGGGCCAGATAAACGGTACAACAGGATATGAAGAGGCCGCCGCGCAGGGACTCGTCGCTGGTTTGAACGCAGCCTTGGAAATCCAGGGTCGTGATCCTGTGATTTTTAGCCGAACGAATAGCTATATTGGCGTGATGATTGACGATCTCACAACGCGTGGTGTGACTGAACCTTATCGTATGTTCACCTCTCGCGCAGAATTCCGTCTTTCGTTGCGTGCTGACAACGCCGATCAGCGTCTTACACCCTTGGGGATTGAGCTTGGCTGTGTCGGATATAAACGTCGTTTGGCATTTGAAGAAAAGAAATTGCAGATCGCGAGCGTGGTCAGCGCTCTTAAGGCTAAGTCATTGACACCGAAAGAGATTAACGCAGGCGGCGTTTCAGTGAATCAAGATGGAAATCGTCGTGATGGCATTCAAGTTTTGGCGTTTCCCGATGTAAAATTTGAAGATGTTTTGGACCTGTTCCCAGAACTGACAGAGACGCCGAAGGTTATCCGTGAGCAGGTTGAAAGGGATGCGTTGTACTCCAACTATATTGCCCGTCAGCAAAAGGACGTAGACGCGCTGAAGCGTGACGAAGCGCAGAACATCCCTAAAGGCTTCGATTATACTACAATCGACAGTTTATCTAACGAATTGAAGCAGAAGCTAGGTCAGGTCCAGCCTATGAACCTTGCTCAAGCAGGTCGTGTTGATGGTATGACGCCCGCGGCGCTCACACTGTTGTTGGCTAAGCTTCGTCAAAGAAAGCGGGCCTAGATGGAGCAGCGGATTGGTAACCTAAATGTTTCACGTGAAACATTTGAGCGACTTTCGATGTACGTAGAGCTTCTGAAAAAGTGGAATCCTAAGATAAACTTAGTGTCTCGTAGTACCTTGGATGATATCTGGACTCGCCACATTGTTGACTCGGCACAGATGTTCAAGCTAGCTGACCCGAAAACACTGAAATGGGTCGATCTCGGATCAGGAGGAGGCTTCCCAGGCCTGGTTCTTGCAATAATCTCGAAAGAACTTGCGCCCCAAACACAGTTTACTTTGGTCGAAAGTGATCAAAGAAAATGCGCGTTCCTTCGCACCGTCGCGCGCGAAACCGGGGCTAAAATCACTGTCATTGCCCAAAGGATTGAAGGGGTTGATCCGCAAAACGCTGATATCTTATCTGCGCGCGCTCTTTCTGATCTGCCTATGTTGCTTCAATATGCGAAGCTTCACTTAGCTAAGACCGGACATTGTCTTTTCCCAAAAGGCCAACGTTGGGAAAAAGAAGTTAATATGGCGCGCGACTCATGGCATTTTAAATACGAAGCCTTTACTAGTGAAACTAACGCCGAAGCCGTTATTTTGAAAGTGAATGAGATTATTCATGTCTGATCCCACACGTACAACAAACACGAAAATTGTTGCTGTCGTTAACCAAAAAGGTGGTGTTGGTAAGACGACGACGACGATTAACCTGGCGGCGTCATTGGTGGCCGAAGGGCTTCGTGTGCTGATTATTGATTTAGATCCGCAAGGAAATGCGTCGACAGGCTTAGGCATCGATGCGCGTTCCCGCGAATTGACGACTTATGAGCTTTTGCTAGATGATGTTACGCTTGAAGAGGTGATCCAGAAAACCAAAACGGATGGTTTAATGATCGTTCCGGCCACAATTGATCTCAGTTCTGCGGATATCGAGCTGATGGCTAACGAAAAGAGGAGTTTTCTGTTACATGACGCATTACGCCAACCCCTGATGGACGATTACGACTTCGACTTTATCCTGATTGATTGCCCGCCTTCTCTAAATTTGCTGACTGTGAACGCTATGGTGGCGTCGCATTCCGTTCTTGTGCCACTGCAAAGTGAATTTTTCGCGTTGGAAGGGTTATCCCAACTGATGCTGACGGTGCGCGAGGTTCGTCAAACGGCAAACCCTGATCTACGGATCGAAGGTGTGGTTCTTACAATGTTTGACGCGAGGAATAATCTATCACAGCAGGTGGAGAACGATGCTCGTGAGAATTTAGGTGAGATGGTCTTTAAGACGAAGATCCCGCGCAACGTTCGTGTTAGCGAAGCACCGTCTTTTGCGTTGCCCGTGTTGGATTATGATCCTGCTTCAAAAGGTGCGCAGGCGTATAATGAATTGGCTCGAGAAGTTATCGAGAAGAACGCTAACCTCCAGCTTTAAAAGGATAAAATCATGGTAGATAGCAAAAAGAACCGCGGTTTGGGACGTGGATTGTCCGCTTTGATGGCTGATGTAGGTCCTGAACCAACAAACACAGTAACAACGCCCGCGCGCCCCGATTTGGTCGTTCCGATCGAGAGGGTTTTTCCAAACCCTGACCAACCGCGTAGAAGCTTTACTGACGAGCATCTGCAAGACCTGTCAGCGTCTATAAAAGCGAAAGGCATTATCCAGCCTTTGATTGTGCGCAAACGAGCTAATGGGAAAGATGAATACGAAATTGTAGCTGGCGAACGTCGCTGGCGTGCGGCGCAGATGGCGCAACTTCATGAAATTCCTATTCTTGTACGTGATTTCACGGATACCGAAGTTCTTGAAGTCGCAATCATTGAAAATATTCAACGTGCAGACCTTAATCCTGTTGAAGAGGCAGCGGGCTATCGTCAGTTGATGGATAAGTTTGGCCATACGCAGGAAAAGCTTGCTGAAGAACTTGGCAAAAGCCGCAGTCACATCGCGAATTTGATGCGTTTGTTGCAGTTGCCGAGTGATGTCCAGGATATGTTGGTGGGTGGAAAACTATCAGCAGGACATGCGCGTGCGCTGATTACTTCTGACGATCCATCAGCACTGGCAAAGCAAGTCGTGCAGCAGGGGCTGTCAGTTCGCGCGACAGAGGCTTTGGCAAAGAAGAAAGATGGCGGCAACTCTTCGCCTTCATCGCGCGGAAAAAGTAGTATGAAAGAGAAGGATGCAGACACTAAGGCGCTCGAAAGCGATCTCTCTGCTGCTTTGGGATTAACAGTTTCGGTTGATCACAAGGCAGGTGGAGAGTCCGGTCAGGTGAGCATCAAGTATGCGTCCTTGGATCAGCTTGACGAGATTTGCCGAATTCTTAGCATCAGCTAGAAGACCAATTCGCCGATTACAGAATTCAAAAGCAAGCGCCCTTGCGGAGTGGTACGCAAATTGGCGCCGTCCTGCGTAATTAGGTTTAGGTCATTCAAATGATCGAGGGAGCTTTGATCGACAGGCACGCCAGCCAGATTCTCTAGTCGGGCTCTATCAATACCCTCGGTGATGCGAAGGCCCATGATCAGGTATTCGTTAGCCTGATCTGTGTTGCTTAGGCCGTCACGAATTTTTTCGCCCTTACCGCGTTCGCTATTTTCGAGCCATGCGTTTGGCATCTTAAAATGTTCAGTCGCGTATTTCTTGCCATCCACGGTCAGACGACCGTGTGCACCAGGACCAATGCCAAGGTAGTCGCCATAGCGCCAATAGATCAGATTGTGCCGCGACTCGGCGCCGGGCTTGGCATAATTGGAGACTTCGTAACCAAAAAGACCGGCTCTCTCGCAGAGCTCGTTGGTGGCGTCGTACATATCTGCAGCGAGATCCTCCACAGGAAGCCCTGTGAGACCGCCTTTTTCATAACGAGCCGAAAAAGCTGTGCCTTTCTCGATAGTTAGCTGATAAAGGGATAGATGATCGATTGCCAAACAAAGGGCTTCATTCAGCTCTTTCTTCCAGTTCTCCAGCGTTTGATCCTGCCTTGCGTAGATAAGATCGAAAGAAACCCGCTCAAAAGTTGAACGCGCAATATTGAAGGCTTTCTTTGCTTCATCAACTGTATGAATGCGACCAAGACGTTTCAGGTCGCGATCATTGAGAGCTTGCACTCCCATTGAGATCCGCGTGACGCCGCCATCTGCATAGCCGCGAAATCGGCCAGCTTCGACAGAACCTGGATTTGCCTCAAGTGTTATTTCTGGGTCGTTAGGCATCGGCCAATGTTTGCGGATGCGTTCGATGATTGCGGCGACCGTGTCGGGATGCATGAGGCTGGGCGTGCCGCCGCCAAAGAAAACAGCATTCACTACGCGACCCGATAACTCAACAGCGGCGCGATCTAATTCGCAGAGATAAGCGTTGAGCCAGCGTGCTTCGTCTATTTCACGTGAAACATGCGAGTTGAAATCGCAGTAGGGACATTTCGCCTCGCAAAAAGGCCAGTGCACATAAATGCCAAAGCCCCCATTTTGCCAATCAGCGTTCAAAGCAACCCTTTACCAGTTTTGCGAATGCGTCGGCGCGATGGCTGATTTCATTCTTCTTCTCAAATGCCATCTCCCCAAAGGTGATGTCATATCCGTCAGGCATGAATATGGGGTCATAGCCGTGACCAATCTGACCACGCATAGGCCATACGAGAGAGCCGTTAGCCTTTCCCTCAAACACCTCATCATGGCCGTCTGGCCATGCGAGCACCAACGTTGAGCAGAAACGCGCCCGACGCGGGTGTGGGGCGTTAACCGCCTCGAGTTTGTCGTGGGTTTTAGTCATAGCCATCACAAAGTCTCGACCATTGGGCGTTTCAGCCCAATCAGCGGTGTAAACACCGGGTTCATTGTTCAGTGCTTCGACTTCGATCCCGCTATCGTCGGAAAGGGCGGGCAGGCCTGTTGCCTTAACAGCGGCATGCGCTTTGATACGCGCGTTGCCGATGAAATTATCTTCGGTTTCCTCAGGCTCCGCTAAGTTCTTCTCAGCCGCGCCGACGACGCTGACCCCGAACGGGGCAAGTAATTCGCGCATTTCTTCCAGCTTCCCGGCATTGTGGGTCGCGATCAAAAGTGTGTCGTCTGAGAATTTTCGGCTCATGCGGTAGCGGCCAATTGCATTGCGGCAAGTTCAGAAACGCCCTTTTCCGCCAGATCAATCAGCTGGTTCATTTGATCGCGAGAATATGTGCTGCCCTCAGCACTCATCTGCGTTTCGATCATTTGACCGTTGGCGAGCATGATGAAGTTACCATCTACGCCAGCCTCGGAATCTTCTGGATAATCGAGATCAAGTACAGGCTGACCTGCGTAGATGCCGCAAGATATCGCCGCAACGGGGCTAATCAACGGATCAGAGGTGATCTCGCCCGCCTTGATTAGCTTGTTTACAGCCAATTTCAAAGCGACCCAACCGCCCGTGATGGAAGCGCAGCGCGTGCCGCCATCAGCTTGGATCACATCGCAATCGACGGTGATTTGACGTTCACCCAAAGCGACACGATCCACGCCAGCACGTAAAGAACGCCCTATTAGTCTCTGAATTTCGACGGTCCGGCCGCCTTGCTTGCCTGCTGTTGCCTCACGACGCATACGCGATGTCGTGGAACGGGGAAGCATACCATATTCTGCAGTGACCCAGCCAAGACCGGAACCTTTGATGAAGGGCGGCACACGATTTTCAAGCGTGGCGGTGCAGAGCACATGCGTGTCGCCCATTTTGATCATGCAAGAGCCTTCGGCATGTTTGGTCACGTTGGTTTCGATAGAAACGTCGCGCATTTGGTTTAGGTCACGTCCTGAAGGTCGCATGAGATATCCTTTCGATTTGGCTATGGAATACAGGGGTCTCAACGCAATGCGCAACCCCGATTGACCTTTGAGACTTAGGGCGTACTTAATGGGTCGTTGTTAATGGTGATGAACATGCAAGACAGCCCACAACTTTTGTCGGAAATGAACGATCGCTCACGCGAGGTATTTCGTCAGATCGTCGAAGGATATCTCGCGAATGGTGAACCTGTCGGTTCACGTACTTTGACACGCTCTTTGTCTGAAAAGGTAAGCGCTGCGACGATCCGCAATGTTATGCAGGATCTGGAACTTTTAGGTCTGTTGGGAAGTCCACATATTAGCGCGGGGCGCGTGCCGACACAAAAAGGTTTGCGCATGTTTGTCGATGGTCTACTTGAGGTGGATGATCTGAACAATGATGACCGCGCGAAGATTAATTCGACGGTTGGAAATGGCTCTGATGTGGGTGATTTGCTGGATCGTGTTGGGTCCGCGTTGTCCGGTGTGACGCAAGGTGCGTCATTGGTACTGACCCCGAAACATGAAGCGCCTATCAAGCATATTGAGTTTGTGTCCTTGGCAACGGATCGCGCTTTGGTGGTGCTTGTGTTTGGCGATGGCCATGTGGAGAACCGATTGTTCACACCTCCACCAGGTCAAACGCCCAGTTCCATGCGGGAAGCGGCCAATTTCCTGAATGCTCTGATGGAGGGGCGCACGCTTTCCGAGCTTCAAACAGTCATCAAACACGAGATCGCAGCGCGACGGCAGGAAATCGATGTGCTTGCGCGCGATATGATCGATAGTGGCTTAGCCGTTTGGGAAAATGAGGGTGAACATCATGAGCGTTTGATCGTGCGTGGACGTTCGAATCTGCTTGCGGGGGAGGCGGAAGAGGACGAACTGGAACGCATCAGAACGCTCTTTGATGACCTTGAGCGCAAGCGCGATATCGCTGATTTTCTAGAGTTGACACAAGACGGCGATGGTGTGCGCATTTTTATTGGTTCTGAGAACAAACTTTTCTCACTTTCGGGTTCCTCTTTGGTTGTTTCTCCTTATATGAACGCTGAGCGAAAAATTATTGGTGCTGTTGGTGTGATTGGCCCGACTCGTCTGAATTATGGACGGATCGTGCCGATTGTGGATTATACGGCGCAACTGGTCGGGAAGCTGATTTCTGACCGGAGTTAGAGGGTAGAAAAATGGCTGATCGTGATGAAAACGAATTCTTGGATGATTTGGACGCGCTAGAGGCGGAGTTCGATGAGCAAGAAGAAGCAGAGCCAACTGCAGAGGAGCTGGAAGCAGACGCTTTGGCTGTTATGACGGCTGAGCGTGATGAATTCAAAGACCGCTTCATGCGTGCTTTGGCTGATGCTGAAAATTCGCGAAAACGTTCTGATCGTGATCGTCGTGAGGCGGAGAATTATGGCGGCTCTAAGCTGGCGCGTGATTTGTTGCCGGTCTACGACAACATGAAGCGTGCATTGGAAGCGGCGACTGATGAGCAACGCGAGGTGTCTTCTGCGTTAATTGAAGGTGTTGAGCTTACGATGCGCGAGTTGGTTAACGTATTTGGAAAGCATGGCATCGTGCCTGTTTCGCCTGAAGTTGGCGACAAGTTCGATCCCAAATTGCACCAAGCTATGTTCGAAGCGCCTGTGCCCGGAACCAAAGCTGGCGAGATCATTCAGATCGCTGCGGAAGGGTTTATGCTGCATGATCGTTTACTACGACCTGCGCAAGTTGGGGTTAGCTCTACGCCTGGTTAAACGGTCGGATTTGAGTTTTTTAGCAAGATGAAGAGGGGCGTCGCGATTAGGTTTGCGACGCCTCTTTTAGTTTGTAGATGAGGTTAAGCGCGTCTTTCGGGCTTAGATCATCTGGGTGAATGTCGTTGAGCAGATCTATTGCTGGCGACTGTTTTGTTTGGATTGGTGGTGGCGGAGGGGCCGCAGAAAAGAGCGGTAAGTCGTCGATTACCGCTTTTTGACCACCGCCCTCGCGTTCACCTTTTTCCAAGGCATCCAAAACGATACGCGCGCGTTCAACCACTGCAGCGGGGAGGCCCGCGAGTTTAGCAACTTGGACACCATAACTTCTGTCAGCGGCGCCTTTGATAACCTCATGGAGGAAGATGACGTCGCCTTCCCACTCTCGTACGGAGACTGTTGCGTTTTCCGCACCCTCAAGCTTGGCTGTGAGGTTTGTTAGCTCGTGATAGTGGGTCGCGAAAAGCGCGCGTGATTTGTTCACGTTGTGCAGATGTTCAAGCGTGGCCCAAGCGATGGAAAGACCGTCATAAGTCGCGGTGCCGCGACCGATTTCATCGAGGATGACTAGCGCATTTTCGTCGGCTTGGTTCAGGATCGCAGCGGTTTCAACCATTTCGACCATAAAGGTAGAGCGCCCACGCGCGAGATCATCAGAGGCACCAACGCGGCTGAATAACTGACTAACAATACCGATGTACGCGCTGTCAGCCGGAACAAAACTGCCCATCTGGGCGAGCACTGCGATCAGCGCGTTTTGTCTAAGAAACGTTGATTTACCGGCCATGTTCGGACCCGTGAGAAGCCAGATTGCGGCACCATCATTCCCGTCTGCCAGATCGCAATTGTTAGCAATGAACGGTGCGCCGCCTTGATTGCGTAATGCTTGTTCAACCACAGGATGACGACCAGACTTAATATCGAAAGAACGACCGGTATCAACGGAGGGCTTATTCCAATTCTCAGCACTTGCGAGCGCGGCAAGACTGGCGTTCAGGTCAATCTCTGCGAGGGCACGAGAGGTATTGGAAATTTCTGGCGCGCCAGCCAATATTGCCTTTGTTAGAGTCTGGTAGTGGCGTTTTTCAATCTCAAGCGCGCGATTACCCGCGTTCAAAATTTTGGTCTCGATCTCAGAGAGTTCGACCGTCGTAAACCGTACCTGATTTGCAGTCGTTTGACGGTGAATGAAGGTTTCATTCAAGGGCGTCGCAAGCATCTTTTCTGCATGAGTTGCGGTAGTTTCGATAAAGTAGCCAAGAACATTGTTGTGCTTGATCTTAAGCGACGCGACGCCGGCGATCTCTGCGTAATTCTTTTGCATAGACGCAATAACGCCACGCCCCTCGTCGCGGAGCGCGCGCGTTTCATCAAGTTCACTATCGTAGCCGGATGCCACAAACCCACCGTCACGGGCAAGCAAGGGGGGTTCGGCAACAAGGGCGTCGTTAAGAAGGTTAATCAGGTCTTCATGACCACCTAGTGACGCTATGCTTTGTTGAATAAGGGTCGCGGAATGCGGAAGATCACTGGCTTGGATCGCTTCAGCCTGCTCTAACCCATTTCTGATAGCGGCAATATCGCGCGGGCCGCCGCGTTCGAGAGATATGCGTGACAAGGCACGATCAAGGTCAGGAACTTTGCGCAATGTGCCGCGCAGTTCTTCGGTTGCGCGTGAGTGCTCGAAAAACCAGCTTACGGCATCAAGTCGTGCTTGGATCGTGGTGAGATCGCGAGACGGACTGGATAAGCGCCGCTCCAAAAGGCGCCCGCCGCCAGCGGTCACGCTGCGATCAATCACAGACAAAAGTGTATCTTTGCGACCACCTGACAGGCTTTGCGTAAGTTCCAAATTGCGACGCGTCGCAGCGTCGATTTGCATTGTGCCGCCACTGCTTTCCTTTTGCGGTGGGCGAAGCAGGGGAAGTTTACCTTTTTGAGTGATTTCGAGGTATTCGATCAAAGCACTCATCGCGGAAATTTCGGGGCGTGAGAATTCGCCAAACGCATCGAGAGACGCGATTTGAAACACATCGCAGATACGTTTTGTGCCTTGCGTGCTATCAAAGGCACCTGGTGAAAGCGGCGAGACGGATGCACCCATTTCAGACACTAAATTAACGATTTCTGTATCACATGTATCAGAAAGAATAACTTCACTCGGGGCGAGTCGCGCGAGTTCTGGAGACAGACGCATGGTGCTCAACGGCATAACATGAAACGCGCCTGTGGACATATCGGCCCACGCTAAGGCCCCGTCGCCGCGCACATCTGCATAGGCGGCAAGGTAGTTGTGACGACGCGCATCAAGCAGGCTTTCTTCTGTCAAAGTGCCGGGCGTGACGAGGCGCACAACATCGCGGCGCACTACGGATTTATGACCACGCTTCTTTGCCTCAGCCGGGCTTTCCATTTGCTCGCACACAGCGACGCGAAAACCTTTGCGAATAAGCGTCAGTAAGTACCCTTCAGCGGCATGATGCGGCACACCGCACATAGGAATTTCGCTGCCCTGGTGTTTACCACGTTTTGTCAGCGCAATGTCCAAAGCTTCTGAGGCGGCAACGGCATCATCAAAGAACAATTCGTAGAAATCACCCATGCGATAGAACAGCAAAGCGTCGGGATAGCTCTCCTTGATCTCAAGGAATTGCGCCATCATGGGCGTCACATTTGGTTTGGCAGTGCTCATGAAAACCCCTGAAATTCGAGTGCAGAGTAGCGACAGGTGCGCGCAGGGAAAAGGCGAAAACGGATGCGATGTTGAGCGACGTCAATGCATAGGATATGAGGCGTAAACGCCATAAGGAACGCGAAGAAATGTCCAAGCAGAAAATTACCGATGAAGACGCGCTTGCGTTTCACTTAGAGCCGACGCCGGGTAAGTTCGAGATCAGCGCAACCGTGCCAATGACGACGCAGCGCGATTTGTCATTGGCTTATTCACCGGGCGTTGCTGTGCCTTGTGAAGCAATCGCTGAAAACCCTGAGTTGGCCTATGATTACACCAACAAAGGTAATCTTGTAGCGGTGATTTCGAATGGTACTGCTGTGCTTGGGCTTGGTAATCTAGGTGCGCTAGGCTCCAAGCCCGTGATGGAAGGGAAGGCGGTTCTGTTCAAGCGGTTCGCGGACGTCAATTCCATCGATATTGAGTTGGATACAGAAGATCCCGACAAGTTCTGCGAAGCGGTAAGGTTAATGGGTCCGACCTTTGGCGGCATTAACCTAGAGGACATCAAGGCGCCTGAATGTTTCATTATTGAGCAGCGTCTCAAGGAAGAAATGGATATCCCGGTTTTCCATGATGACCAACACGGTACGGCTGTTATTTGTGCGGCCGGCTTGCTGAATGCGTTGCACTTGTCTGGCAAGAAAATTGAGGAAGTAAAAATCGTTCTGAATGGTGCGGGTGCCGCTGGTATCGCATGTATCGAGTTGCTGAAATCGATGGGTGCTAAGCACAGTAATTGCGTCGTGTGCGATACAAAAGGTGTGATTTATCAAGGCCGTACTGAGGGTATGAATCAGTGGAAATCTGCGCACGCGATCACGACGGAGCTGCGCACGCTGGAAGAAGCCATGAAAGGCGCAGACGTATTCCTCGGCGTTTCGGTCAAAGGTGCTGTGACGCAAGACATGGTTACCAGCATGGCGGACAATCCCGTTATTTTTGCGATGGCAAACCCCGATCCAGAAATTACACCCGAAGAAGCGCATGAAGTGCGCGCTGATGCGATTGTTGCGACGGGTCGCTCTGACTATCCAAATCAGGTTAACAACGTGCTTGGTTTTCCTTATCTTTTTCGCGGTGCTTTGGACATTCACGCACGCGCCATTAACGATGAAATGAAAATTGCCTGTGCCCATGCGCTTGCCAATCTCGCTCGCGAGGATGTGCCTGACGAAGTTGCGCTCGCCTATGGTAAGAACCTGACGTTTGGCCGTGATTACATCATTCCAACGCCTTTTGATCCGCGCCTCATTCACCGTATTCCGCCAGCTGTGGCAAAGGCTGGTATGAAGACGGGCGTTGCGCGTCGTCCGATCATAGACATGGACGCTTACGAGCTATCACTTAAGACCCGTATGGATCCAACAGCCAGCATTTTGCGTGGTATTAACTCGCGCGCAAGGTCTGCCCAAGCGCGCATGATTTTTGCGGAAGGCGATGATCCTAGAGTGCTTCGCGCGGCGGTTATGTATCAGCGTGGCGGTTTAGGTAAGGCACTGGTTGTGGGTCGTGAAAACGATGTGAAAGCCAAGCTCGAAGAGGCGGGCATGGGCGATGCATATCGCGAGTTGGAAATCGTTAATGCCGCTAATACACAGCACTTGGATACTTATAAAAACTACCTCTATGAAAGACTTCAGCGCAAAGGTTTTGACAGCACGGATGTGCACCGCCTTGCTACGCGCGATCGGCACGTTTTTTCGTCGCTTATGCTTGCGCATGGTCATGGCGATGGTTTGGTGACAGGCGCCACACGAAAATCTGCCCATGTGCTTGAGTTGGTTAATCATGTTTTTGACGCCGATGCGGAACATGGGGCTGTTGGCGTGACCGCGCTTTTACACAAAGGGCGTATCGTTTTGATGGCCGATACACTTGTGCATGAATGGCCAGACGAGCATGATTTGGCGACAATTGCTGAACGCGGTGCTGCCGTTGCACGTCACTTGGGGCTAGAGCCGCGCGTTGCTTTCGTCAGTTTCTCGACTTTTGGCTACCCTGTATCCGAGCGTGCTGAGAAAATGCATATTGCGCCAAGCGTCCTGAAAGAACGTGGTGTAGATTTCGAGTATGAAGGCGAAATGACCGTGGATGTAGCGTTGAACGCAAAGTCTGCGGAACAGTATCCGTTCTCTCGCTTGACGGGTCCTGCGAATATTCTTGTTGTTCCTGCGCGCCACTCAGCGAGCATTTCTGTGAAACTTATGCAAGAACTTGCGGGCGCTACCGTCATCGGCCCGATCCTCAGCGGTATCGATAAGTCGATCCAAATTTGTTCGACCAATTCGACGGCGAACGATATTTTGAACATGGCAGTTCTAGCCTCTTGTAAGGTTGGCTAGCGTAGAAAAGGACGTCGTATGACGATTTTCAATCTGGGCTCGATTAACGCGGATCATGTGTATTGTGTTCCGCATTTGCCTGGGCCGGGTGAAACACTTGCGGCGACGTCGATGCAGACCGGACTTGGCGGTAAGGGCGCGAATATGTCCGTCGCTGCTGCGCGTGCTGGCAGTCATGTTGTGCAAATCGGAGCGGTTGGACGCGACGGACTTTGGGCCAAAAACCGTTTGTTAGAGTATGGTGTTGATACCCGCCATATCGCGGAATTGGATGTTCCAACGGGCCATGCAATTATCACTGTTGATGATGTGGGGGAGAACGCGATCACGCTGTTTTCTGGCGCCAATCATCAGATTTCGGAAGACAGCATTGCGCGTGTTTTAAGTTCTGGCAGTACAGGCGATATTTTCGTTACGCAGAATGAAACGAATGCGCAGGTTATCGCTGCAAAAATAGGATCTAAATTGGGGTTGCGGATCTGTTATGCAGCTGCTCCCTTTGATGCGAATGCAGTGAAAGCGATGCTACCCTATCTGGATTTTCTAATCTTAAACTCGGTCGAAGCACAGCAATTGGAGACGGCGCTGGACGTATCGATTGAAGAACTGGAAGTAGCAGATATTGTGATCACTTTGGGTGCGAAAGGTGCGCGTTGGGTTGGGAGAGAAATCGATCAGAGCTTTGATGCAATTAAAGTGGACCCAATTGATACGACAGGCGCGGGCGACACGTTCACAGGGTATGTTCTGGCTGGACTGGATCGCGGTTTGACGATGGGACAGTCAATTTCACTCGCGATGCGCGCTGCCGCTTTGATGGTGATGCGAATGGGCACAGCTGATGTGATCCCCGACCTCAAAGAGGTCGAGGAGTTTTCTGGTCTTTAGTGAGATACAAATGGTGCTGCTTTGCCCCAAAGCTGCTCGACCCGCGCGTCGCGACCACATCCTTTACGATAGCGTTTATACGCATCTGACTGTTTCACCGCACCAAATCGGGTGAGCACGCGCTTGGTGCCTTTGTGGTAATCTTGGTGGTAGGCTTCGGCCTTGTAGAACTGCCCAGCTTGCAAGATCGGCGTTACGATCTTTTGGCCCAACGCGTTTTGTGCCGCCTGTTTTGCTGCCTTTGCGGAGGCGTTTTGCGCGTTGTTAGAGACAAAAATCGCTGTTCGATAGCTATCGCCACGATCACAAAATTGACCCCCTGCGTCCGTTGGATCAACCGAACGGAAGAACATATTCAGCAACTGGTCACGGGATACCTTAGCGGGATCAAACTGGATTTGAACCGCTTCGTAGTGGCCTGAACCGCCTTTGGTGACATCTTTGTAGGTTGGGTTCTTTTTCTTGCCGCCCGTGTAGCCGGAGACAACTTCTTTCACGCCGGGCACGCGTTCAAAATCGCTCTCAACGCACCAAAAGCATCCACCTGCGACCGTGAGAACTTCCGTTCCGGCGGCCTCAGCTGGTTTTGAATGGAACGCGAAACCAATGACGATAAGGCTCGCGAGGATGGCGGGTTTTATTTGTTTGAGTTGGAACATGGGTTAACTCCTTTCAAGCAAGCTAGCTGGATGTTGGCGCTCCAAGCAATCGTGTGTCATGCTTTGTCACAGCTTGGTGAGCGGAATTTACCGCATGACGCCATTTGTTTCAGCGCCAGAACAATTGGAGTGTTTATGAAAATCGCAATGTGGTCGGGGCCGCGTAACCTGTCGACTGCCCTTATGTACAGCTTTGCCAATCGCGCTGACATGAGCGCGGTGGATGAGCCTTTCTATGCGTCATATCTTTCGCAAACAGGTTTGGCGCATCCTGTGCGAGACGCGGTGATTGCTTCGCAAAAAAGCGATGTAAGCGATGTGATAGCGGATTTGTTGTCTGCGGATAAAACAGAGCACCAGTATCAAAAGCACATGACGCAACACATGTTACCTATGATTGCGCGAGATTGGTTAACTAAGGTTAAAAATGTATTCCTAATCCGTCACCCGTCGCGGGTCCTGGCGAGTTGGGTCAATAAACACGACACGCCAAGTCTGTCTGATATCGGGTTTACGCAGCAGTTGGATATTTTTGAGCAGGTAATCGAAATGGGACAATCAGCGATTGTGGTCGATTCTGCTGATATCCGTTCTCATCCAGAGACAAGCCTTCGTGCGCTGTGTGAGGCAATTGATCTGGCTTGGGATCCAGCAATGTTGGCCTGGGAAAGCGGTCCAAAACCTTTCGATGGTGTTTGGGCGAACCACTGGTATGACGCTGTGCATCGCTCGACTGGTTTCCTTGATACGGAAGGGCCACTACCAGTCTTGAAGGGTGATCTAGCTAAGATTAGTGAAGAAGCGCTACCAATCTATGAAAGGTTGGCAGCGCTAAAACGTTCAATTTAGTGTCTACTTTTTCAAACGGCGCGCGCGTGCGGCAAGAAGTTTCAGACGCAATGCATTCAACTGGATGAACCCTGCTGCATCCTTTTGATCGTAGGCACCTGCATCATCTTCAAAGGTTACGTGCGCCTCAGAATAGAGGCTGTGATCAGACCAGCGCGCCACGCAGGTCGCTGACCCTTTGTAGAGTTTCAGGCGAACCGTACCTGTCACATGCTCTTGGCTTTTGTCGATCGCAGCTTGCAGCATTTCGCGTTCGGGGCTGAACCAAAAGCCGTTATAGATCAGCTCTGCGTAGCGTGGCATGAGGCTGTCTTTCAAATGGCCGGCTCCGCTATCAAGCGTGATTTGCTCAATGCCGCGATGTGCCTCGAGCAGAACAGTGCCACCCGGCGTTTCGTATATGCCGCGGGACTTCATTCCAACGAAACGATTTTCTACGAAATCGAGCCGGCCAATACCATGTTTTCCGCCAACCTCGTTAAGCTTCGTTAAGATGGTCGCAGGGCTCATCGCTTCGCCATTGATCGATACGGCGTCGCCACGTTCAAAGCCGATCTCGATGAATTCAGCTTCGTTTGGCGCTTCCTCTGGCGAAACGGTGCGCTGATACACATAATCGGGTGCGCTGACGGCGGGATCCTCAAGCACTTTGCCCTCGGATGAGGTGTGCAACAGGTTCGCATCGACGGAAAAAGGGGCCTCGCCGCGCTTGTCCTTCGCAATTGGAATCTGGTGCTGTTCTGCAAAATCAAGCAGTTTCGTGCGGCTCGACAAATCCCATTCGCGCCAAGGGGCGATTACTTTGATATCGGGGTTCAGTGCATATGCGGCCAATTCGAACCTCACCTGATCGTTGCCCTTGCCCGTCGCGCCGTGCGCGATTGCGTCTGCGCCGACTTCCTCTGCGATTTCGATCAAACGTTTTGAAATCAAGGGGCGCGCAATTGATGTGCCAAGTAGGTACAAGCCCTCATAGACCGCATTCGCGCGAAACATCGGAAACACGAAATCGCGCACAAATTCTTCGCGCACATCTTCAATGTAGATGTCTTTGACGCCCATGAGTTCCGCTTTGGCGCGGGCCGGCTCCAGTTCTTCTCCCTGACCAAGATCGGCGGTAAAGGTCACGACCTCACAGCCGTATTCCGTTTCAAGCCATTTCAAAATGATCGATGTGTCGAGGCCGCCGGAATAGGCCAAAACGACTTTTTTAGGCGCAGTCATCGCGGGTTCCTTTCAGAAGAATTTCAGCGCGCGATATCGTGTTTTCAAAGGCGGAGCAAGATAAGCACCGCTGTTATGAGCTTGAAACCACGCCTGCGCTGCGTCAGACACAAACAATGACCAGTTTTCAAGATAGAGCGATACTCGCAGAGCGCGCAATCCGCGCTGTTCTGCCGCCAACGCCTTTGCAGCGAAACGTACATTTGTCCGAAAAATTTGATGCGGATATTTGGCTGAAACGCGAAGATTTGTCCCCTGTGAGATCTTACAAGCTGCGCGGTGCCTTCAATGCGATGCGAAAAGTGCTGAGTGATGATCCTGAAAAGGGCCATTTTGTTTGTGCGAGCGCGGGTAATCACGCGCAAGGGGTTGCGTATATGTGCAAGCATTTTGGCGTGAAAGGCACGATTTTCATGCCTGTTACCACGCCTCAGCAGAAGATTGATAAGACGCGAATTTTCGGTGGAGATACGATCGAGATCAAGCTGATTGGTGACTATTTTGACGTTACGCTGCGCGCCGCACAAAGTCACTGCACCGAGGTGAATGGTCATTTCTTATCCCCCTTCGATGATGAAGATGTCATTGAGGGGCAGGCTACCGTAGCAGTCGAGATTGAATCGCAATTGGGCGCGCTGCCAGATCGAATCGTTTTGCCAGTTGGTGGCGGTGGTTTGTCTGCTGGAACACGAAGCTACTTTGGCGAACGCTGTGCGATGAATTTTGTTGAGCCAAGTGGCGGTGCGTGTCTCTTTTCTGCACTACGCGCGGGCAGGCCGGTCGATTTAGAGCAAGTCGATACCTTTGCAGATGGTGCTGCGGTCGGACGGATCGGTATGCGCACGTTCGAGCGTCTTAAATCTGTTTCTTTGGCTGATACAATTCAAATTCAAGAAGATCGCGTGTGCATTACCATGCTTGAAATGTTGAACATTGAAGGCATCGTTTTGGAGCCTGCGGGTGCTTTAGCTTTAGATGCGTTAATCGATTTAAGGGATGTGGTTAAAGGTCAGACGGTTGTTTGCATTGCCTCTGGTGGCAATTTTGATTTTGAACGGCTTCCCGAAGTCAAAGAGCGCGCACAAAGATTTGCAGGTTTGAAGAAATATTTTGTGCTGCGCATGCCGCAACGACCCGGTGCTTTGAAGGAGTTTTTGGGCATTCTTGGGCCTGATGACGACATCAGTCGGTTTGAATACCTTAAGAAATCCGCACGTAATTTTGGCTCTGTCCTGATAGGCCTCGAAACCAAAAAGGCGGAGAATTTCGCGGTGTTACTTTCGAAATTAAGCGCCGCTGGATTTGGATATACTGATATCACAGATGATGAGATCTTAGCGCAATTCCTGATTTAGAGGATCACTATGTTTGTTGGAAAATTAGTCGTTATTACCGGTGGTGGTAGTGGAATTGGGGCGGCTTTGGCGCGCGGGTTTGCAGCGAATGGTGCGCATGTTTGTGTCGGTGATCTGAACGAAGATGCGGCGCATCGCATCGCAACAGACGTAAATGGTGTTGCTGTTGCTTGCGATGTTCGATGCGAAACGGATGTTCAAAATTTGATAGAAACAGCGCAAAAAAAATTCGGGGATGTGGATATTTTCATCTCTAATGCAGGTTTAGCGAAGCCTGAACCAGCGCATGCAGCCTCTGCTGCAAACGATGTGTGGCAATTAAATTGGGAAGTTCATGTGATGTCGCATGTTTATGCGGCGCGCGCTTTGCTTCCCACCATGATCAAACGGGGCAACGGCCATTTGGTAAATGTTGCTTCTGCCGCTGGCCTGCTGAACCAGATTGGGGATGCTGCGTATTCAGCGACTAAACACGCAGCTGTCAGTTTTGCCGAGTCTCTTGCGATTTCGCACAATGATGATGGCATCGATATTTCCGTTGTTTGCCCCCAATATGTCGCCACGCCTTTGATAGAAATGTCGGATGATACGGTTGTGTCGGGATCACTTTTGTCTGCTGATGACGCGGCACAGCAAATCCTAAATGGAATTGCGGCTAAAGATTTTATGATTTTGCCGCATCCTCAGGTGGCGGACTATTGCAAGATTAGGGGTGCAGATCATGCGAGTTGGCTTTCAGGAATGAAGGGGCTGCGACGCAAATTCTTGCGAGAGTCAGAGACAGGAGAGCTGAAGGACATGCACAACTTCGTGTAATTCATGCGCCGGCGTCTGGCGAGAGATGCTCTAGAAACATTTTTTTCGAGTTCTTATAGGCTGAAAAAATCTCATCCATGCGTTCAAAGGGCAGGCCATTTGCAGCTTGCTGCTCTACCGCGCCACAGAGTTGGGCAAATTGATCGAAGCCCAAGTTCAATGCGCTGCCTTTCAGGAAATGTAAGTCCTCTTCAAAACTTTCGCTCTCCGCTTTCGTAAGCGCTAAGTCGATACGGTCTTCTACCTCGCTCAAGAAAAGCTCGACCACTTCATCGAAATCCTCAGCGCCGATTTCGTCGCGCAATTCTTCTACTCTGGACCAGTCGATCATTTTGTCACCTCGCCCGCTTCATAAGCGCGAAATGGTAAAGACTTCGTTTCTAGAGATGGGTTTGTCGGCAAAGTTATCTTCAATTTGAAATTTCACGTGTCGTTAGGAATTTACGCTTAGGACGGTGCTTGAAAGGGTTTTTAGTGAGTGCGATCGAGAAGATAGAAAGCTTGGTGCCTGACACGGCACAGGATATGAACATTCGCGTTCTGATCGTTGATGACAGCCGTCTTCAGCGCAAGATTATTGCCGCGTCTTTGCTGCGTCGCGGGTATGATGTGCGAGAGGCGGATTCTGGTGTTTCTGCATTGACTGTTTGTGCTGAATGGCCGCCAGATGTGGTTTTAAGTGATTGGATGATGCCCGAAATGGATGGGCTTGAATTTTGTCAGAAATTCAAAGCGCTTCCGCGAGAGGGATATGGATATTTCATCCTCTTGACATCGAAAAGCGCAAAGGATGAAGTCGCGCAGGGGCTTCAGTGTGGTGCGGATGATTTTCTGACCAAACCTGTAAATGGGCTAGAGTTGCGCGCACGATTGGCTGCGGGTGAACGCATCATTCAAATGCAGCGCGCACTGTTGGATCAGACCCACATTGTTTCCGAAACCTTGGAACAATTGCGGACAGTGCATGATTCGATAAATCTGGATCTGATTGAGGCGAAAAAACTGCAACAATCATTGGTGCGCGAGAAACACAGATCCTTCGAAGGCGCCGATCTGTCATTCGTTCTTCATCCCGCTGGACATGTTGGTGGAGATCTAGTCGGGTATTTTCCTGTCTCGAAAACGGATGTTGGTTTCTTCGCAATTGATGTGTCTGGACATGGCGTAAGTTCAGCCCTTATGACGGCGCGCCTTGCTGGGTATCTGACCTCCCCCTCGCCGGAACAAAACATAGCTCTCACGTTTGAGGAAGGTGATAGTATCGGCGTAAGACCGCTTTCAGATGTTGTCGTGGACCTCAATCGAATTGTTCTCGAAGAGATGGAAACAGACCACTATTTTACTGTCATTCTGGCTCTTGCGAATATGGAAACAGGGCAAACAACGCTGTGTCAGGCGGGTCACCCACATCCTTTAGTGCGACGCGCAAATGGAGAGATTGAGCAGGATGGTACGGGTGGGTTGCCAGTTGGCCTATTTCCGGATGCCGAATTTGAGGAATTTCAATTGATGCTGAAGCCAGGTGATCAGCTCATTCTAGCATCTGATGGGGTTACTGAATGCCCAAACGCAGTTGATGAAATGCTTGGAGAGGATGGATTTGAAGATCTCATGAAGGGGCTTAAAGGCTTGAAAGGGCCAAATTTGCTGGAAACACTTGTTTGGAAGCTGTCCGAGTTTGCAGATGATGCGGCTTTTCCAGATGATGTGTCTGCGGTTTTGTACGAATTTGATCCCAAGCGCTCTGATTTAAAGCACTGATGTGAGGAAATGGCGTGCGCCTGGACTGCTTACCAAATCAATGGCGCTCTCTGCAGAGGTCCACACGCAGGTATGGCCCAGTTCCGTCGGTTCCCCAAGTTTCAAAGCAGGACGCGCGAGAAAGACGTGACACATCTTATCCGCCCATTTTTCGTATTCGGGCATAAAGACGAATTGCCGAAAGGTGCCTAGTCGCACAGGTGAACCCACGCACCAGCCTGTTTCTTCCATGATCTCGCGGCGCAATGCGGGAATCATATGTTCGCCCGGATCAATACCGCCACCAGGGATTTGATATTCTGGTTCAGGTTCTTCCTGAAATGTCAGTAGAACTTGTGTGCTGCGCATCAAAACCGCATATGCGCCGGGGCGTAAATGATACTGAACCCCGCTCTTCGGGGGTGTACCAAACCGTCTGATCATATGCTTGCCCTTGGACCTATGCTTGCGGCGCCTATATAGGTCGCGGTATGCCAAGAGCCTGCGTATAAGGAAACCCCATGTCAATTGGACAAAAACTCGCTTGGGACGACTCTGTTCTGCCCTTTCAATTGGATGCATCAGACATCCGTGGCCGCGTTGCGCGTTTGGACGGCGCCTTGGATGGCATTCTGAAGCAACATAATTATCCGCCTGCCGTTGAAGCGTTGGTGGCTGAAATGGCTGTGCTGACCGCTTTGATCGGCCAAACGATCAAGTTGCGATGGAAGCTGTCATTGCAGGTTCAATCTAAGGGCGCCGTACGGATGATCGCGACGGACTATTATGGCCCGTCAGAAGATGGTGCACCTGCACGCATTCGCGCATATGCGTCCTATACCGAGGAGCGCCTGACCGATGAAAAACCGTTTGATCAGATCGGCGAAGGTTATTTCGCGATTATGATCGATCAGGGCGAGGGCATGACGCCGTACCAAGGGATCACTCCCATCGCAGGTGGGTCACTGTCCGCATGTGCGGAGGCCTATTTCGCGCAATCCGAGCAGATTCCAACACGGTTTGAGCTTAGCTTTGGCGTTTCAACCGAACAGAGTGAACCGCATTGGCGTGCGGGTGGCGTGATGTTGCAGCATATGCCAAAGGCATCGCCTTCCGTCGCGCCAGAGGCGACGGGTGAGGGCGGGTTGCTGCAAGCCAATGATGTGGTTGGTGAGGGGGATGATGCGGAAAACTGGTCTCGCGCGAACATTCTGCTCAACACTGTCGAGGAGTTGGAGCTGATTGGCCCAAGCGTTTCACCTGACAAGTTGTTGTTGCGGTTGTTCAGCGAAGAATCACCACGTGTTTACGCGCCGCAGGCGGTTCAATTCGGGTGCACTTGTTCGGAAGACCGCGTGCGCCAAAGTTTGTCGATCTATTCAGCGAAAGACATTGAGACGATGACAACTGATGATGGTCGCGTCACGGCGGACTGCCAATTCTGCGGATCGCATTATGATCTGGACCCGCAAAGCGTTGGTTTTGAGGCGAATGTCTAAGACGATCGATCATATACGTGAAAAGTTGGAAGCGTCTGGTGCGCCCTCATCTGACTATGATTTGAACCCTGAAATTGTGCTGCCGGCAGAGCGAAAGTTGCGATCTGCCGCAGTACTTGTGCCGCTTATGCGCGCGCAAGGTGAGTGGCAGATTGTGCTGACCATGCGCTCCAGCGCACTGAAACATCACCCGGGCCAAATTGCATTCCCCGGTGGAAAGCATGATCCAAGCGACGCTACGTTGGAAGACACAGCTTTGCGAGAAGCTTTCGAGGAAATCGGGCTGCCGCGCGAGAAGGTCAAAATCTTGGGCCGCCTGCCAACCCATGAGACTGTGACTGGTTTTACAGTGACGCCCATTGTTGGGGTGATCACCTCGGAATTTGACGTCATGCCTGAGTCTGGCGAAGTTGCGGAGGTCTTCCAGGTTCCGTTTTCTTTCTTGAACGACCCCAAAAATTTCCAAATGCAGTTTCGTCGTTGGCGTGGGCAGAAACGTTACTACTACACCGTGCCTTATGGGCCCTATTATATTTGGGGCGCGACCGCGCGGATGCTTCGGATGTTTGCTGATACGTTGGCGAGGCCATGAGGGTTCAAGGCGCTTGGATCGAGGATGCAGCGACCCAAGTGGTCTGCGATGCGCTCACCTCGCAGGGTTTTCAGACGCTTTTTGTTGGCGGTTGCGTGCGCAATGCACTGCTTGGTGTTGATGTGTCCGACATTGATATTGCGACTGATGCGACCCCTGAAGATGTTGTCGAATGCGCTCGTCTTGCTGGCCTCAAGTCCATTCCGACCGGCATAGATCATGGCACAATTACCGTTGTTTCAGCTGGTATCCCGCATGAATTAACTACGTTTCGAAGCGATACAGAAACCGATGGAAGACACGCAAAAGTGCGCTTCTCCAAGAGCATTTTAGAGGATGCAGCACGCCGTGATTTTACGATGAACGCGATCTATGCTGACCCTGCTGGCTTTGTGGTTGATCCGCTAAATGGCATGCCTGATTTGAACGCGCGACATGTGCGTTTCATTGGTGATGCTGAAGCGCGCATTCGCGAAGATTACCTGCGCAGCCTCAGGTTTTTTCGCTTTACCGCTTGGTATGGGGATCCTGCGCTGGGCATTGATCCAGATGGTCTTGCCGCGGTAGCAGCGAACCTTGACGGGTTGGAAGGTTTGTCGCGCGAACGTGTTGGGTCAGAGCTTAAAAAACTGATGACTGCCGCGAACCCCGCGATGGCAGTTGCAGCTATGCGGTCCTCGGGCGTCTTGCATGCTGTTCTACCAAGTGCGGATGATCGCGCGCTGGGTCCGCTTATCCATCTGGAGCAAAGACTTAATATTGCGCCGGACCCGATCCGGCGTTTAAGCGCGCTTACAACAAGTGATGCTGCGAAAAAATTGCGCTTGAGCAAATTGGAAAGCAAGCGCTGGGCGGTACTGCGCGATGAAGTTGAAACGACTAAGCCCGCTGCGCATCTTGGGTACCTTCATGGGTCTAATACTGCAAAAGATGTTCTGTTGTTAAGGTCAGCGTTTCTGGAAATGCCGATCAATGAGGAGGCTATCCAAGAGTCGAATAAGGGCGAAACCGCTCTTTTTCCTATTAAAGCGAAAGACTTGCCTCACCTTTCTGGTCGTGCATTAGGTGAAGCGTTAACGACACTAGAGCAGCGCTGGATCGCGTCTGGATTTACGCTTTCCCGAGATGAGCTGCTGGCGTGAGCGTTTTGCTCGATCCGATCTATGCGTTCGTGTTTTTGGGACTGTTTTCACCGGGGCCAAATGTCATTCTGCTCACCGCGTCTGGGGCGCGCTTTGGATTTCAACGTACGTTGCCTCATCTTGCGGGCGTTGTTCTTGGGGTTGGCATTATAGCTGGCCTCACTGCGTTTGGCTTGGGCGCGATTCTGATTGCAATGCCGCAATTAACGCTAGCATTAAAGGGTATCGCTGCGGTTTGGATATTGTGGATGGCGTGGCGTCTTTGGAGCAGCGAGGCCCGTTTGAACGACGTGAGCGATGCTCCGATGACCTTCACCCAAGCTGTTCTGTTCCAATGGTTAAACCCCAAAATTTGGGCGGTCGCCTTGAGTGGCATCACTCTTTACCCCGGTGGGTTTTCCCCAATTGGCGAAGCGGTACGACTGGCAAGCGCATTTTCAGGCATAAACCTTGGCGTGTGCATTTTTTGGACAGCGGCGGGCACTTTGCTCACCTTTTTGCTCACCTCACCGGCTGCATGGCGGATATTCATGCGCGTGATGGCCTTGGCCTTGCTGGCGTTTTCGATCATGTTGTTCGTCTAACTCTTCTGATCCGAAATCCGTGACCTATGCTGCGCTTTTTTGAACGCCTTGTTGATCCTTATGTGAGCTATTCTGAGACGGATACGCCGCCGCAAAAGCTGTGGCCGTTCATGATGGTTTATTCGCAGCCTTTCAAACAGGTGTTTTGGTATGCGGGCATCATGTCGGTTATCGTTGCTGTGGTGGAGATTTGGCTGATCTCCTACATGGGGCGCGTCGTGGACATTTTGCAGGGCGATCCTGCGCTCGTTTGGCAGACATATGGCACCGAGTTTCTGATTGTTTCGCTGTTTATCCTGTTCATACGTCCGATCATGCAAGGCATTGATGTTGCGCTTTTGAACAACACGATCCTTCCGAATTTTGGAACGCTCATTCGCTGGCGTGCGCATAAACATGTGCTGCGGCAATCCGTGGGGTGGTTTGAAAATGACTTCGCAGGTCGCATCGCAAACCGCATTATGCAAACGCCCCCAGCCGCGGGCGAAGCGGTATTTCAGGTATTTGATGCAATCACATTTTCGCTCGCCTATGTCATCGGGTCTGCGATCTTGCTGGCGAATGCGGACCCGCGTTTAGCGCTGCCGCTTGTCATTTGGCTTGGACTTTATGCGATGTTGGTTGTGTGGACGGTGAAGCGCGTTGGTCCTGCGTCCCAAGCCTCGTCCGATGCGCGGTCTACTGTGACGGGGCGGGTCGTGGATGCCTATACGAACATCCACTCGGTGAAGATGTTTAGCCACGGTCCGCAAGAAATGGACTATGCGAAAGACGCTATCGAAAACGCACGTACGACGTTCCAGACTGAGATGCGGATTTTTACGATTATGGACGTCACTTTGGTGATGTTAAACGGTCTGTTGATCATTGGTGTTGTCGGTGGCGCGATCTGGCTTTGGAGTGTTGGTGAGGCTTCTGTTGGGATTGTCGCAGCGACGACGGCGCTGGTGCTGCGCCTCAATGCTATGACCGCTTGGATTATGTGGGCGCTAACCAGCTTCTTCCGCCAGCTGGGTGTTGTGAAAGAAGGGATGGAGACGATTGCGCAACCGATTACGCTTGTCGATCAGGTGGATGCGCAGCCTTTGAAATTTGATGAAGGACGGATCGAGATTGATCAATTGACCCATCACTATGGGAGACAAACAGGCGGTTTAGATACTGTTTCTTTGCAAATCGAACCTGGTCAAAAGATAGGTTTGATCGGTCGCTCTGGCGCTGGGAAAAGTACGCTCGTTAAATTATTGCTCCGATTTTATGATGCCGACAGCGGACGCATTTTGATTGATGATCAGGATATCGCAAAAGTCACGCAAGACAGCCTTCGTGCGCGGATTGGGATGGTACAACAGGACAGTTCACTACTGCACCGGTCCGTGCGCGACAACATTCGCTATGGTCGACCTGATGCTACTGAGGAAGAGGTCATTGCCGCCGCAAAGCAAGCCGAAGCGCATGAGTTTATCCTTGACCTTGCCGACGCCGAAGGGCGTGAGGGATATGATGCTCAAGTGGGTGAACGCGGGGTAAAGTTGTCTGGTGGCCAGCGTCAAAGGATCACGCTCGCGCGGGTCATGTTGAAGGACGCGCCGATCTTGCTTTTGGATGAGGCAACCAGCGCTTTGGACAGTGAAGTCGAAGCCGCGATTCAAGAGACGCTCTACGGGATGATGGCAGGCAAAACTGTGATCGCGATTGCGCATCGCTTGTCCACGATTGCGCAAATGGATCGCATACTTGTGCTGGATCAAGGACGTATCGTTGAAGATGGTACGCATGACGCGCTTTTGTCCAAAGGCGGGCTATATGCTGATTTCTGGGCGCGTCAGTCCGGTGGATTTCTGAATGCCGAGGACACATGAAAAAGATTGAAACATGGATTGAAGCTTTCCGTCCCGCGGATGGCCCACCGCCAAACACTTTGTGGGCGTTTGTTAGGTGGTGCTTGGCCAGCGCTTGGCCTGTTCTAATCCTTGCGGCACTTTTGTCTGCAGGTGCGGGTGCAATGGAGGCGGGGACAGCCTATATCTTGGGCCTCGTGATCGATGCGGTCGTTGGGACTGGCGCTGAGAACTTTTATACGACGAAAAACATCGTCATGGCCGTTCTAGCCATTGGATTTTTCGTCGTTTTGCGGCCTTTGATGTTTGCGGTGTCTTCCGCAGCGAACCATGTGATCGTTATGCCGAACGTCTCGACCCTTGTGCAGTCACGGTTACATCGTTGGTCACTGGGGCAGTCGGTTAGCTTTTTTGATGATGATTTTGCAGGTCGCATAGCGCAAAAACAAATGCAGACGGCACGTGCTGTGACGGATGTTGTGTCAGAAACGATCAATGTTGTGGCCTTTGCGCTGGCATCTTTGTTGGGCAGCTTCGCATTGCTTGGGGCGATTGATTGGCGCGTCGCTGGGTTGTTTGTAATCTGGTTGGTCGGATACTTCGCGCTGATTGGCTGGTTCTTGCCTCGTATTCGCGCACGTGCTGCGACACGGGCAAATGCGCGTGCAGCGGTGTCCGGCCAGTTAGTGGATACGATCACCAACATCAAAACCGTCAAGCTTTTCGCGCATGATGCGCATGAAGATAAGGTTGCATTGGACGCGATGGGCAAGTTCCGTACGCAGTCTTTGCACTACGGTTGGCTCGCCGCGACGTTCCGCTTTTTCCTGATGGTGATTGCAGGAATTTTACCTGTCTTGCTGATGGGTGCGTCGATCTACTTCTGGCAAATCGGCCAAGCGACACCGGGCGATATTGTTGCGGCTGGTGCGGTATCAATCCGCATTGCGCAGATGACGGGATGGGTGTCGTTCACGCTGATGGCGATCTATTCCAATATTGGTGAAATCGAAGATGGCATGCACACTTTGGCCAACCCTGTGCGTGTCGAGGATGCGCAGCATGCAAGCTATCTTGAAGTCCCTCAAGGCAAGATCACCTTCGAGAATGTCAGCTTTCAATATGGCAATGCGCTGGGCGGTGTCAGTGACATGACCTTTACGATTGGGGCTGGTGAAAAGATCGGTATTGTCGGTGCTTCTGGAGCTGGCAAATCAACGTTAGTTTCGCTGCTTCTTAGGCTCTACGATGCGGAAGAGGGTCGCATTTTGATTGATGGGCAACCTCTGGTAAGTGTCACGCAAACTTCGCTACGGCGCGCGATTGGGATGGTCACGCAAGAGACTGCGATGTTCAATCGGTCTGCGCGCGACAACATTCTTTATGGGCGTCACGGCGCGAGCGAGCAGGATATGATCCATGCCGCAGAACAGGCCGAAGCGCACGGGTTCATTGCTAATCTTCGGGATAGTCAAAAGCGCGAAGGCTATGACGCGCATTTGGGCGAACGCGGTGTGAAATTGTCGGGCGGTCAAAGACAGCGCATTGCCCTCGCGCGGGCCATTCTCAAAGACGCGCCGATCCTTGTGTTGGATGAAGCGACAAGCGCGCTTGACAGTGAGGTCGAAGCGTCGATCCAGGCCGCGTTAGAGCGCGCGATGGAAGGTAAAACTGTCCTTGCGATCGCGCACCGTTTGTCGACGCTCAGCCAGATGGATCGCATCATTGTTCTAGATGAGGGTCGCATTGTCGAAGACGGCACGCATGACAGTCTGTTGAAACAAGACGGGCTTTATGCGCGCTATTGGAACCGTCAGTCGGGCGGGTTTATCGACGTGCGTTCAGCCGCCGAATAGGGCACTAGCACGCCTATGGAAGAATTTTTGATAGAACGATTAGGGCATCAGGGCGACGGGATCGCGTCTGGCCCTGTGTTTGCGCCGCGCACTTTGCCGGGTGAGCGTGTGAGCGGTATTCGAAATGGGGATCGTTTGAGCGATGTGAAAATCATCGGACCCTCCGATCAACGCGTCGCTGCTGCGTGTCGTCATTTCAAAAGCTGTGGCGGATGTCAGTTGCAGCACGCTTCTGAACCGTTTGTTAGTGAATATAAACAGCAGATCGTGAAAAGCGCGTTGGATGCGCATGGGATTGAGACGGAGCTGCGCCCGATTGTGACCTCGTCCGTACAAAGCCGTCGACGTGCCACGTTCGCGGTGCGACGTACCAAGAAAGGTGCGCTTTGGGGTTTTCATGCGCGCGGCTCTGATACGGTTGTTGCTGTACCAGAGTGTCAGTTGGTCGTGCCTGAATTGCTAGGTGTAAACGCCTTGATGGATGATCTCGCGCGCATTGGCGGATCTCGCAAAGGCGAGATGGCGGTGAATGTCACGTTGTCTGAGGTGGGGCTGGATGTCTTTGTGACGGGCGGAAAGCCGCTTGATCGCGAATTGACGCTGGGCCTGTCGGGCGTTGTTGAGGCGCATAAACTGGCGCGTTTGACCTGGGATGATGAAGTCATCGGCATGCGCAATCTGCCTTATCAGAACTTTGGCGCCGCCAGAGTTGCCCCGCCCCCTGGTGCGTTTTTGCAAGCGACGGTGCATGGACAGGACGCATTGACCGCAGCGGTCTTGGACGCGGTGAGCGGTGAGAAAGGTGTCGATCTGTTCGCGGGAAGTGGCACATTTACTTTGCCGTTGGCCGAGCACTACGAGATGATCGCGCTTGAGGGCGAGAAGCCTATGATCGCCGCGCTCGACAGAGGATGGCGTGAGGCGAAAGGTTTGAAGAAAGTCGACGCGATTGCGCGGGATTTGTTCCGTAGACCGTTCTTGCCGGATGAATTGGCGAAGTTGGATTTCGCCGTGCTTGACCCGCCGCGTGCAGGGGCAGAGGCGCAGGTTGCAGAGCTGGCCAAAAGCGAGATCGCACAGATTGCTTATGTGTCGTGCAATCCGGTGACGTTTGCACGGGATGCGAATGTGTTGATTAAGGCTGGCTTTACGCTTGAGTGGGCACAAGTTGTGGATCAATTCCGCTGGTCATCACATGTGGAGCTTGCAGCGAAGTTCGCACGCTCACATATGCAGGGCTAAGGCACAGGAACACGCATACGTCAGCAACTTAGCAACTGGTTAGATCGACCCATAGTTGGCAATTTCATTATTGTGGTGATCGCGGTGGCCTGTCTGTGTTGCGCGCCTTGCGTAACTTGCGGGCTGTCTCGGTCGCGCTGCGTTTGCGTCGCGTGGTTGAGGGCTTCATCACCGCGCTTCCCGGAATGGGTAGTGTGTTTCTGCTGATGTCGATCATCTCTTATATCGGCGGAGTGATTGCCATCAAGATATTCGGCGCTGACTTTCCGCAGTGGTTCAGATCTTTAGTGCAATCGGGCTATACGCTGTTCCAAGTGATGGCGCTGGAAGGCTGGTCGATGGGCATCGTGCTTGAAGTTTATCCATACGCCTAGGCTTTCTTTATTCAGTTTATCTTGGTGACAACATTTGCGGTTGTGAATTTGCTTTTGGGCTTGATAGTGAATTCGATGCAGGACGCGCATCAGGAGGAAGATGTACAGCGCACGGACGCCAACCGCGTTGATGTTTTGGCGTGGCTGGAAGCGATTGAGAAATTGTTACAGCACAAGAATGTTTCACAAGAGCGTTGAGTGATGTGGATTTCTTTTTGAAGGATGGGAAAAACCGTTTAAACAGCGCGCAATTAATAAGCGTAAAGCATTTCGAGGCGGTATTTTAGATGAAAAGACGGGTTCTTCTTCTTTCAGCGGCAGCAACTTTGATACTGAGCGCCTGTGCGAGCAAATTCAAACGCTACAATGGTCCAAAAGTGACGCGAGTGATCGTCTATAAGGGCCAGCGCAAAATGCATCTCATGCACTTTGGTGAAGCTTTGCGTAGCTATGAATTTGATCTTGGATTTGCACCCTACGGCCACAAGGGCGAAGAGGGTGACGGGCGTACGCCCGAGGGCGAGTATATTATTAATCGGCGCAATCCTAATTCAAAATTCCATCTTTCAATTGGGATCAACTACCCCAACGCGAACGATATAGCGAATGCGAAGGCCGCTGGCGTGAAGCCCGGCGGTGATATTTTTATCCACGGACAGCCCAATGCGTTTGTACCAAAGGGTGCTGATTGGACAGCCGGCTGTATTGCTGTGACCAACAAGGAAATGGAACGGGTTTATGCCATGGTTGATAATGGCACGCCGATCTCGATTTATCCGTAACTAGCTCGCGGAAGCGAGCTGCTGGGAGCCAAATGCGGCTGGCGCACCTGTGACAAGCGTCCACCAGATCTTACCGTTGCTTTCCTGAAAGTAGGAAAAGCCCATAAGGGTCGCAGATTTGTCTAAGATAACACTGCGCGTTGGCGCCTCTTCCATCCATGCACCGAGTGTTTCCAGCTCTGTCTCATAGGTTTCCGAGATGTTTTCGCCCTTAAGCTGGCCGGAAAAGCCAACGCGGCGCACGCGATCAATCGGGGAGGAGCCGTCAGAGCCAAAGTGCCAAGGGCGGTTTTGCACTGACATATCGAGCGAATGCGTCGCCGCGGCAGCATTTAGTTTCGCATCGAGCTGAAGTGGCGCTACACCAGAAGCTTGGCGTAGCGAGTTCACAGAATCGAGCATGCGAAACTGAATGCGCGACGTTTCGCTCGATCCTATGCGATAGGCTTTCGGCAGTGGTTTACCATCTGGCCCAAGTGAAGAAGGTTGGGGTGCGCCACAGGCTGCAAGTGCAAGTGCTGCTGAAACAAGAAGAAAACCGATGCGCGTCATTATACTACCCCAACTGCGTTGAGGTAGCACTACCCCCCAATGCGTTGCGATTCAAACCCACAATCTGTTGAGAATGGCTTTCGAGGGCCTGTTTCAATTGCGAGTGAGGCTTTCGCGCAATAAAGTTCTGGTGAAACGCGCGTAAATAGACGCGAAAGAAATGCGACGTCTGAAATGGAGAACGCGATGAATGATGCAGTGAGCAAACGAATGGATCGACGCAGGTTTATCGGTGCCGCAGGTGCCACGATGCTTACGGGCCCCGCGATGGCTCAAGATACATCTCGACCCAGCAATGGAACGGTGGAGCTTGAAAAAGACATTAGCCAAGCGGTGCGTCGCAACATCTCAAGTTTTCGAACGCTTGATTGGCGCCCCTATTTCAGCAACCTGAACAACGGTGCGGTATTGGTCGATATTTCCAGCCGCGCGCTGCACTTCTGGTCGGAAGACGGCAATACATACAAATTGTATCCGTCCTCTGTGCCTTTAACGCCTGATCTCACGAAGAAAGGACGCACCAAAGTTGTGCGCAAAGTTGAGGGGCCAACGTGGCGTCCAACACCATCTATGAAAAAGCGTAATCCTGAATGGCCTGATGTGGTTGAGCCGGGTCCTGATAATCCGCTGGGGACACATGCCCTGTATCTGAGCTGGACGTATTATCGAATCCATGGCACACATGACACGCGAAAAATTGGGCGTCGTTCGTCCAATGGCTGTATTGGCCTTTATAATGAGCACATTGCTCAACTATATGCGTTCACCAAAGTAGGCACTCAAGTGTTGCTTATTTGACGACATTGGGTCGATCCTGCGCGATATGCTTAAAAGATGGGTTTGCATTACCTGTTGATAACTGTTTAGAACAGAGTACGAGGTTTAAGTCTTGGGTGCTCGTTGCCTATGAATAGGCGATGAGCGAATTCTAGAGGATATTACTATGAAAAAAATCGCACTTGCTGCTGCACTTTCCGTTTCTGCTTCCACAGCTTTCGCTGGCAACATGGAAGCTCCTATGATGGAAGCACCAATCATCGTTGAAGAAGCTGTTGCAGGCTCTTCTTCTTCCGGCATCATCGTTCCTTTGTTGATCCTGGCGGTTGTTGCTGCTGCAGTTGCTTCCTAAGCTCACGCTTAGAAATCAATTTGGAAGGGCGGTACCTTAGGGTGCCGCCTTTTCTATTTGTGTAATCGTTTTTTTTGAGCGTGCTTCGCCCGCGCTTGATGAGCATATTTAAGAAATATGCATATTGCCTTCGGCGAGAGTTTATTTGGCTAGATGAAGTCGATTAGTCGAGCCAGCCTTTGAGGTTGTCTTCGATCACTTCTGAGAGTGCAGCGATATGAGCCGGATCATCGTTGAGGCACGGAATATAGGTGAAATGTTCGCCGCCGCCCTCTTCAAAGCTTTCCTTGATCTCTTCATTGATCTCTTCCAGCGTTTCGATGCAATCGGCTGAAAAGGCAGGTGCGATAACGGCAATGTTCTTTTTGTTATCTTCTTCTGCAAGGCGCGCGACCTCTTTAACTGTATAGGGTTGCAGCCACTCTTCAGGGCCAAACTTTGATTGGAAGGTCGTCGCGATTTCTGTGTCATCCCAGCCAAGGCGTTCTTTCAGCAAGCGCGTCGTTTTCTGGCACTGGCAGTGGTACGGATCGCCTTCCATCAAATAGCGTTTTGGAACGCCGTGGTAGGAGCAGACAAGAATGTCGGGCTTTTTTTCCGCAGCGGCATAGGCGCGCTCAACGGATTGTGCGAGCGCCTCAATATAGAGCGGATGTTCGAAGTATGGCTCGATTGTGCGGCTGGCGGGTTGCCATTTCTCTTCCATCAGAATGCGGAAGAACTGATCGTTTGCTGTCGCTGACGTCGCACCTGCGTAATGCGGATAAAGCGGAACGAACAGGATCTTTGTGCAACCTGCCTCAACCATCGCGCGCACTTTGCTTTTGGTCGACGGATTGCCATAGCGCATACAGAAATCAACCATGACATCGTCGCCATAGCGCGCTTTCATCGTTTCTGTGATTGCTGCATTTTGCTGCTTGGTGATCGTCATCAGCGGGCTTTCATCCGCTTCTTCGTTCCAAATAGTGCGGTAGGCCGCGCCAGATGTGAAAGGGCGTTTAGTCAGGATAATAAGCTGCAACAACGGCTGCCAAAGCCATGGTGAGTAGTCGATGACGCGGCGATCCGAGAGAAATTCACCAAGGTAGCGACGCATGGACCAATAGTCCGTGTTGTCGGGTGTGCCGAGGTTAGACAGGAGAATGCCAACTTTAGGGGTGGGCAGTTTCGGATGATCGCTTGGCGCATGCGCGGGGCATGTCTTAGTGATATTGGTGTCGGTCATGGGATCACTCCGATTAGTCTAGTCCTTAAGCCAGATAAGCGAAATATGTCTGCGGTCAATCGCGCAAAGGCTTTTCCGTTGTTTTTAACGCGTCCGCGAGACGGGATGTCGCAGAACCGGGGCGCAGTGGCTTGGGTTGATCTGCGGAGGGAGCCCAGCCTGAAAGGAACAGGAATTCAAACGTCGCAATGATTTTACCGTCCTCTGCGAAGGTCTTTGCGTAAATCTCAGCGCAGCGATCAAAAATGGCGCGCTTTGTCGGGTGGCGCAGGCGCGCGTTGAGAGCATTGGTTTCGCCGAAATTTCTCAGGTCGTGCATTAGGTGGAACGCATCTTTGTAGCTCGTGCGGACCGTGATGTTATCTGCAACAGGAAGCGCAAGGCCTGCGCGTTGTAGCAATGCGCCAAGGTCGCGAATTTCGCCCATGGGCGCGATGCGAGGGGATAGACCCCCAGTCACTTCGCTCTCAGCTTGGGCAAGACAGATGCGCAGTTCGTTCAGGGTTTGACCGCCTAAGCATACCGCTTGAAACAATCCGTCTGGTTGAAGTGCGCGCGCGCTTTGGATGATTTGGCCAACGGGATCATTGGCCCAATGCAGCGCCATGAAATGGATCGCAAGGTCGTGGGAGTTCGTTGTGACATCCAGCGTTTCGCTGTCCTCGATCTGTTTCGCATTTGGGATAATCTGGGGCGCGGGGCCAATGATAAGGGACGATTTAAACTCTCTGTTAACCAGACTCAGGCGATCAAGGAGTTCATCCCGTGCGATATCACGCAAGAACCCGTCATTGGCGCGGTGGCGATTGCGGATCAGAGCGGAGCGATCAGTAAGGAGGGGCACATTTTGCATATGCTACGTCATATTGCGCAAACGCGGGGGGTTCAAACCCTGATCCATTCTGTGTTTCCGCCCGAATGCCTGTCCTGTCGTGCAAGTGTTGCAAGCGATGATGGTTTGTGTGGTTTGTGTTGGCGCGATACTGCGTTTATCGCCGGAGATGTTTGTGACGGATGCGGCGTGCCTTTGAGGGGGGATGTGCAAAGCGGAGATCGCTGCGATGATTGCCTGAGAACCGCGCGACCTTGGGTGCAAGGGCGGTCAGCGTTGCTCTACAAAGATCGCGGGCGTGCGTTGGTCTTGGCGCTGAAGCACGGGGATCGCCACGATATTGTGAAGCCTGCGGGAAAGTGGATGGCGCGCTGTGTTCAGGACACCCTGCGAAGCGATGTTCTGGTCGCGCCCGTGCCGCTTCATTGGACGCGAATGGTTAAGCGGCGATATAATCAATCGAGCTTGATTGCGCGGGCGATGGCGGGGCGGCTTTCGGTTCCGATCTGCGCTGATCTGCTTAGGCGGGATCGTGCGACTGCAACGCTTGACGGAAAAACACGTGAAGCGCGGTTTGATGAAATGCGCGATGCGATTTCTGTGCATCCCAAACGTGAGAAAGAGCTCGAAGGGCGTTCCGTACTGCTTGTGGATGATGTCATGACCTCAGGTGCGACGCTTGCCGCGTGTACAGAAGCGTGCCTCAAATCACGTGCAAGAGAGGTTTGTGTCGTAACCCTAGCGCGCGTCGCAAAGGATGACTAACTTACGAGCAAGCTAAGAAGGAATATGCTCGTGAAAGAAGTTGAGATTTATACATCGCCGCTATGTGGGTTTTGCCATGCTGCGAAACGTTTGCTGACATCGAAGGATGTGAATTTTGCAGAAGTCGACATTGCTGTGCAGCCTGAACGCCGTGCAGAGATGATGCAACGCGCCAACGGTGGACGCACGGTTCCGCAGATCTTTATTGGTGAGGAACATGTTGGTGGATGCGACGATCTTTTCGCGCTTGAACGTGCTGGCAAGCTAGATGTGATGCTGGCCGCCTAAATGCTGGCAGCACTTATTCAAACCACCTCTAGCGATGATCCGCGTGAAAACCTTGCGCGGATCTCTGCGCGTATCAGGGAAGCGGCAAATGATGGTGCCAGTTTTATTCTGACACCAGAGGTGAGCAATTGCTTGTCGCTTAGCCGTGAGCATCAGGACGCTGTTTTGCAGCATGAAGCACACGATTTGTCACTTGCGGGCTATCAAACATTGGCGGCAGAGTTGGGCGTTTGGTTGTCTATCGGATCGCTTGCATTGAAGACCGATGATGCGGATGGGCGATATGCGAACCGTTCTTTCGTGATTGATCCAACTGGCGCTGTGACAACGCGCTACGATAAAATTCATATGTTTGATGTGGATGTGACCAAGGACGAAACCTACCGCGAATCTGACGGCTATCGTCCGGGCACACGTGCTGCGATTGCGCCGACACCTTTTGGGACGTTGGGATTGAGCATCTGTTATGATGTGCGATTTGCCTATCTTTATCGCGCCTTGGCGCAAGCAGGGGCCGAGATCTTGTTGGTGCCAGCAGCGTTTTCACCTGTGACGGGCAAAGCGCATTGGGAGTCCCTGTTGCGTGCACGTGCAATTGAAACGGGGTGCTATGTTCTTGCGGCAGCGCAAACCGGAACGCATCGCGCAAGCGTTGGTAAACAGCGTAAAACACATGGGCATTCGCTGGCGATTTCGCCTTGGGGTGAGGTTCTGGCTGATGGCGGACCCGAAGAGGGCACGGTCCTAGTTGAAATTGACCATGCAGAAGTGGCACAAGCACGTAGGAAGATTGCGGCGCTGGGCCATGATCGGAACTTCGAAGGTCCGTAATGTCGGAAGAAGCCAACGCTCTAGCCATCATGTTGTTCAGCGAACTTTTGACCGCTGATCAATTGCTGCGCAACAAGCTTGGCCGCGTTTTGCCCAAGGGCATGGAGATTTCGCATTTCTCGGTTCTGAACCATCTGGCCAGTACGTCCAGCGAACGCACACCTGCGCAATTAGCGAAAAGTTTTCATCTGACGCGCGGGGCGATGACTAACACGCTTGGTAAGTTAGAGCGTGCTGGCTACATCCATATTCGCCCTGATTGGGACGATGCACGCCGCAAGCAGGTTGCGATTAGTCCTGCGGGTCGCTCCGCCCGTGATGTTGCGCTGGCGGGTATTGGACCTGTGATTGAAAAGCTCGTCACGGAAATGGGGGGCGATAAGCTGCGCCTTGCTTTGCCCATTTTGCGTGACCTGCGCCTTAAGCTAGAACAGGACTAAGCGGGTTTTATGCTTGCTGTGACGTAGTTCACGCTCAGATCTCTTTCGGAAATGCTCCAGCTCCACAAGATTGGATTGAACACGAATCCCTTGCGATCCACTGGTTCGACGCCGGATTGGGACAGCAGCTCAAACAGCTCATCCGGCGTGATGAATTTGTTCCATTCATGTGTGCCCTTAGGCAGCCAACGCATGATCACTTCCGCGCCGATAATCGCCATCGCGTAGCTTTTTGGATTGCGATTGATCGTGGAACATAGGTGTAGTCCGCCAAGTTTCAGCAATTGCTGGCAAGCGGTTAGATAGGCCAATGGATCGGCGACGTGTTCCACCACTTCCATGTTCACCACCACATCAAATTGCTCCCCCGCATCTGCCAGCGCTTCGGCGGTGGTGCAGCGGTAATCGATGGTAAGGCCGGATTGCTCTGCATGGACTTGGGCGACGGGGATATTGCGCTCGGCGGCATCCGCGCCCACGACAGTCGCGCCAAGACGCGCCATAGGTTCAGAGAGCAAGCCACCACCGCATCCAATATCAAGAATACGCAGGCCTTTGAATGGCTCCGGCGCGCCCAGATCACGGTCAAATTCGCCAGCGATCTGACGTGTCAGATAATCAAGACGGCAGGGGTTCAGCATGTGCAAAGGTTTGAACTTGCCCTTCGGGTCCCACCATTCTGCGGCCATTGCTTCGAACTTCGCGACCTCTGAGGGATCAACTGTGTTTGGGGCGGCTTGCATTTCTGTCTCCATATGATCATCTGGGCCAAACGGGCCGTTGATAGGGTTATATAGGATGGATCTCGATAAAATCTCAGGCCAAAAGAGCGCGGTGCAATATTTGTACCCGCCGATAGATCCGTTTGATCAACGCATGATGAAAATGCCCGGCGGGCATACCATCTATTTTGAGCAATGCGGCAACCCTGATGGCATCCCCGTAATCGTGTTGCACGGTGGTCCGGGAGGCGGATGTAGCCCCGCGATGCGGCGCTATTTTGATCCTGCTGTTTATCGCGTGGTTTTGTTTGATCAGCGTGGTTGTGGCCGCTCGCGTCCTCATGCGTCGGTCGAGAACAACACGACATGGGATTTGGTCGCGGATATCGAACGCATTCGCGAGGCCTTGGATATTAAGAAGTTCATCGTATTTGGCGGAAGCTGGGGCGCGACGCTTGCGCTGATTTATGCGGAAACCCATCCAGAGCATGTCAGCCATCTGATTTTGCGCGGCGTGTTTTTGATGATGCAGCGTGAGTTGGATTGGTTCTACGGCGGTGGCGCTGGGCAATTCTGGCCAGAGACTTGGGCAAACTTCGCGTCCCTTGTGCCGAAGGACGAGCGCGATGACTTTATCAATGCCTATCATCGTCGATTATTTAGTGGTGATATTCCTTTAGAGACCCGTTTTGCGAAAGCGTGGTCAAGTTGGGAAAATGCCTTGGCCTCTGTTTATTCTAATGGCCGTGGGGGCGAAGCGCCGGGGGAATATGCGCGTGCGTTTGCGCGGCTTGAGAACCATTATTTTGTGCATGGCGGATTTCTGGAGTCTGATGGCTGGATTTTAGAGAACGTAGATCGCATCAGCCACATTCCAAGCATCATTGTGCAGGGCCGTTATGATATGATTTGCCCGCCCAAGTCCGCCTATGATCTTGCGCAAGCCTGGCCCAATGCTGAGCTGCGAATGGTGCGTAACGCGGGGCACGCACTTAGCGAGCCGGGGATCAGCGCGGAACTTGTGCGCGCTATGGACCAGATCGCGGAGAGCATCTCCTAACGGAAAAGACCGCCCGGTGAGAGGGCGGTCTTTTTAGGAAATAGTTATACAAGGAAGGTAATACACGCTTAAGGTGTGTTTTTTAGAAACCTTTTATCCTTAAGGACGAGTTATTCACAATGGATGATGCATGAACCAAATGGAGAAAGGACTTTGTTATTGTGACATGTGGCCTTGCGGACTCAGTTGGTCTTGTCTATATGCCATGTAACAGCGGCGCGGCTGGGTCCACACCAAACGCTCCACCGGAACTTTTGTAACGGGCCGTGCGCCCGTTTTTTTGTGCCTAGACGCTAGGTAGGATATCTATGAACAACGACTTAATCGCCAAAGCTGCCATCGACCAACGCCTTGCTGGGATCATCACACCTGTGATTGAAGACCTTGGGTTTGAATTGGTGCGCGTGCGCTTGATGTCTGGCAAGACCACGACCTTGCAGATCATGGCAGAGCGCCCAACCGGTGGCATTGAAGTCGATCAATGCGCCGAGATCAGCACCGCGATTGGCGCGACTTTGGACGTTGAGGATCCGATCATCGATGAATACACGCTCGAGGTCTCGAGTCCCGGAATTGACCGCCCCTTAACGCGCTTGAAAGATTTCGCGACGTTTGAGGGGTACGAAGCTAAAATTGAAACGACCGAGCTGATTGATGGTCGCCGTCGTTTCAAAGGACAGCTTGCAGGTGTTGAGGGCAATGATGTGCTGATCAACATCGAAGAGGGCACTGTCGGTTTGAACTTTGATTGGCTGAGCGATGCCAAGCTGGTTCTGACGGATGAGCTGATCACAGAAATGCTACGCCAGCGCAAAGCAGCAGGCGATATTAACGAAGATGAATTTGACGAAATTGAAACGGATGAAACGCCGTTGTCGGAGGAGAAATAACCATGGCTATCACCTCAGCGAACCAGCTTGAGCTGTTGCAAACCGCAGAAGCGGTTGCGCGCGAAAAGATGATTGATCCGGGTCTTGTGATTGAGGCCATGGAAGAGAGCCTCGCACGCGCAGCCAAGTCGCGTTACGGCGCTGAGATGGATATCCGCGTCGCGATTGATCGCAAAACAGGTCGCGCAACATTCACGCGCGTGCGCACGGTTGTTGAGGATGAAGAGCTTGAGAACTATCAGGCAGAATTCACCGTTGAGCAAGCCAAGCAGTACATGGAAAACCCCGAAGTGGGCGCGACTTTCGTTGAGGAAGTGCCTCCTGTTGAAATGGGCCGTATCGCGGCGCAATCTGCCAAGCAGGTTATCTTGCAGAAGGTGCGCGAAGCTGAGCGTGATCGCCAGTTCGAAGAATTCCAAGATCGTGCTGGCACAATCATCAATGGTGTTGTGAAGCGTGAAGAGTATGGCAACGTGATCGTTGACGTGGGTCGCGGCGAAGGTATCTTGCGCCGTAACGAAAAGATTGGCCGTGAAAGCTATCGCCCAAATGATCGCATTCGTTGCTTCATCAAAGATGTACGCCGTGAAGCACGTGGACCGCAGATTTTCCTATCTCGTACAGCACCTGAGTTCATGGCCGAGCTGTTCAAGATGGAAGTTCCAGAGATTTACGATAACATCATCGAGATCAAAGCTGTGGCTCGTGACCCCGGTTCGCGCGCAAAGATTGCTGTGATTTCGCATGACGGGTCTATCGATCCTGTCGGTGCTTGTGTTGGTATGCGTGGTTCCCGCGTTCAGGCCGTTGTGAACGAGCTTCAAGGCGAAAAGATCGACATCATCCCATGGAATGAAGATCAACCAACGTTCCTCGTGAATGCCCTTCAGCCTGCGGAAGTTTCCAAAGTTGTTCTCGACGAAGAGGCTGGCAAAATTGAAGTTGTTGTTCCTGATGAGCAATTGTCCTTGGCGATTGGTCGCCGTGGTCAGAATGTGCGTCTCGCGTCGCAGCTGACGAACCTAGACATCGACATTATGACAGAGGAAGAAGAGAGCAAGCGCCGTCAGGCGGAGTTCGAGCTTCGCACGAAGCTGTTCATGGAAGCGCTCGACGTTGATGAATTCTTCGCGCAGCTCTTGGTCGCGGAAGGGTTCACGAACCTTGAAGAAGTTGCTTACGTTGAAATTGACGAACTGCTTGTCATCGACGGAGTTGACGAAGATACGGCTGGCGAACTTCAGACCCGTGCACGTGAGTTCCTAGAGGCGAAAGCAGCAGCAGCCCTCGCGAAAGCGCGTGAGCTTGGGGCAGATGACAGCTTGCTAACCTTTGAGGGCATCACGCCGCAAATGGCAGAAGTGCTGGCAGAAGATGGCGTGAAAACGCTGGAAGATTTCGCGACTTGCGCGGATTGGGAACTGGCTGGTGGCTGGACAACCGTTGATGGCGAGCGTGTCAAAGACGATGGTTTGCTAGAGCAATTCGGAATGGAGCTTGAGGAAGCCCAGTCTATGATTATGACAGCCCGCGTTTTGCTGGGTTGGGTTGATCCTGCGGAATTGGAAGCCGCACATGACGACGACGCTGAAATAACTGAGGAAGCTGAGGTCTGATCTCAGGCCTCAGGGGTTCTCACAGTGACGCGCGGCGGCACACATAAAGATCGGTCCAGCGGGCCAGAGCGCAAGTGCATCGCGACACAGGTGACTATGCCTGTGTCAGATATGATCCGCTTTGTCGTTGGTCCCGATGCGCAGATTGTTCCTGATATTTTGGGAAAACTGCCTGGTCGTGGTATTTGGGTGTCCGCGGATAAGGCAGCCCTTGAAAAGGCGGCGAGCAAGAACCTATTTGCACGTAGTGCTAAACAGCCCGTGAAAGTCCCAGATGGTTTGGTCGCCGAAGTGGAAGCGCAAGTGACACGTCGCTTGGTCGAGCTGATAAGTTTGGCGCGCAAGGGCGGTGGTGCAGTTGCGGGTTACGAGAAAGTCAAAAGCTGGCTGATGAATGAAGAGGCCGAAGTGCTTATTCAAGCCAGCGACGGATCAGAGCGCGGCAAGTCGAAATTAAGCACACCGCATTACGGCAGTTTCATCGGTTGGTTAACAGCAGATGAGTTGGGATTGGCCTTTGGGCGACAGGTTGTGATACATGGCGCGCTAAGCGCTGGTGGACTCACCTCTCGTGTAGTAGAGGAAGCTCAAAGATTGAAAGCGATACGAGAAGTAGCGACGGCAGGGGCCGTCCGAAAGGAAAAGACAGCTAAATGAGCGATAACGACGGCAAAAAGACATTGGGATTGCGCGGCACCGGCTCGCGTCCCTCGAATGTAAAGCAAAGCTTCAGCCACGGCCGCACGAAGAACGTGGTCGTCGAGACCAAGCGCAAGCGCATTGTTGTGCCCAAGCCGGGCGCTGTAAAGCCTGCGGCTGGCGGTGCTGTTGCGGGTAGCAACCCTGCAAAGCGTCCAGCAGGTATCACTGATGTGGAAATGGAGCGTCGTCTAAAAGCGGTCCAAGCCGCGAAAGCGCGCGAGACCGAAGATGCGGCCCGTCGTGAAGCCGAAGAGAAAGCGCGCGCAGAAGATCGCGAGCGTCGTCGTGCCGAGATAGAAGCGAAAGAAAAAGAAGAGCAAGAGCGCGCAGAGCGTGCGAAGGCGAAAGCAGAAGCGGAAGAAGCGGCCAAGCGCGCAGCGGAAGATGCAGCACGTGTCGCAGCAGCACCGGCTGCTGACAAGCCTGCGCCTGCATCGCGCCCTGCTCCCAACAAGCCAGCACCCGCCGCAACGCCGCGAAAGGCGGATCGCGAACGCGATCAGCGTAATCAGCGTGGCAAGGGAAACGAGAACGATGGTCGTCGTTCCGGCAAGCTGACGTTGAACCAAGCGCTGGGCGGCGGCGGCGGTCGTCACAAGTCCATGGCAGCCATGAAGCGCAAGCAAGAGCGCGCACGTCAAAAAGCGATGGGTGGCACGGTTGAACGCGAAAAGATCATTCGCGATGTGCAACTGCCTCCGGCGATTGTCGTGTCCGAATTGGCCGCGCGTATGGCTGAAAAGACAGGCGCTGTTGTGAAAGCCCTGATGACCAACGGTATGATGGTTACGCAGAACGAAACGATTGATGCGGATACAGCGGAACTTATCATTGAAGAGTTCGGCCACAAGGTTGTGCGTGTTTCTGATGCGGACGTCGAAGATGTCATCACAGAGATCATTGACGACGAGAAAGACCTGCAAGGCCGTCCACCGATCATCACGATCATGGGTCACGTTGACCACGGTAAAACATCTCTCCTTGATGCGATCCGTAACGCGAAAGTTGTGTCTGGCGAAGCTGGTGGTATTACGCAGCACATCGGTGCCTATCAGGTGACAACAGACAATGGCGCTGTTCTCAGCTTCCTCGACACACCGGGTCACGCGGCGTTTACATCGATGCGCTCTCGCGGTGCTCAGGTCACGGACATTGTTGTTCTGGTGGTTGCTGCTGATGATGCGGTTATGCCGCAAACGATTGAGGCGATTAACCACGCGAAAGCAGCGGGCGTTCCGATGATCGTTGCGATCAACAAGATTGACCGACCCGAAGCGAACCCTGACAAAGTGCGTACGGATTTGCTTCAACACGAAGTGATTGTTGAGAAGATGTCCGGTGAGGTGCAGGACGTTGAAGTCTCTGCGATCACAGGTCAGGGTCTTGATCAGCTCTTGGAGGCGATTGCATTGCAGTCCGAGATCTTGGAGTTGAAAGCCAACCCAGATCGCGCTGCAGTCGGTGCGGTGATCGAGGCGCAGCTTGATGTCGGCCGTGGTCCTGTCGCGACTGTTCTGGTTCAGACGGGTACATTGCGCGTTGGCGACATCTTCGTTGTGGGTGAGCAGCACGGTAAGGTTCGTGCGCTAATTAACGATCACGGTGAGCGCGTCAAAGAAGCTGGTCCTTCGGTTCCTGTTGAGGTTCTTGGCCTTAACGGAACGCCGGAAGCGGGCGACGTTTTGAACGTGGTTGATACGGATGCGCAAGCACGCGAAATCGCAGAGTATCGAGAGAAAGCTGCAAAAGACAAACGTGCGGCGGCGGGTGCTGCAACGACGCTAGAGCAGTTGATGGCGAACGCGAAAGCCGACGAGAACGTTTCTGAAATGCCGATCCTTGTAAAGGCGGACGTTCAGGGTTCTGCGGAAGCGATTGTTCAAGCGATGGCAAAAATCGGTAACGACGAAGTCCGCGTTCGGGTTCTACACTCCGGTGTTGGCGCGATTACCGAAAGTGACATTGGTCTGGCGGAAGCTTCTGGCGCACCGATCATGGGCTTTAACGTGCGTGCGAACACATCTGCGCGTAATACGGCCAACCAAAAGGGCGTCGAAATTCGCTATTATTCGATTATCTACGATCTTGTGGATGATGTAAAAGCGGCGGCCTCCGGTTTGCTTAGTGCGGAAATTCGCGAGAACTTCATCGGTTATGCGAACATCAAAGAGGTGTTCAAAGTTACGGGTATTGGCAAAGTTGCTGGCTGTCTTGTGACCGAAGGTGTCGCGCGTCGTTCGGCTGGTGTGCGTTTGCTGCGTGACAACGTTGTGATTCACGAGGGTACGTTGAAAACGCTAAAGCGTTTCAAGGATGAGGTTGCAGAAGTGCAGTCTGGTCAGGAATGCGGCATGGCGTTTGAGAACTACGATGATATCCGCGCGGATGACGTGATCGAAATCTTCGAGCGCGAGTCTATCGAGCGTACACTCGACTAGATCATTAACTTTATGACATGAAAAAAGGGCTCACGCGATCGCTTGAGCCCTTTTCCGTTGAAAAGATAAACGTTTGAAACGTGATCTAGGCGGCAGCAGAAATAGGCTGACCCGCGAAATCACGATCACCGACTGATACAACAATACGCCCGTCATTAAGCGCACGCACGAAAGTTCCCTGAACCTGCACACAAGTTCCAATGATGATTGTACGAAGCATGGTGTTCTCCCCCAAGAAATCGAACGTTGTGTTCGATACATGCATTGGTAGTAGGCTGTCAGAAAATAGTTAACGTTTCTATAACAATTTGCGCAAAAATGAAAAAATATTCAATTTTTCCGCTTACAGCCAGTCTCTGAGGATTGGAATCAGCGGAATATCGGCTGCTGGCATCGGATATTTGGACAAATCGCGGGCCTTTACCCACTTCAAAGCCTGATTTTCGCGTGATTGGGGAATACCTTCCCATTTACGACAGGCAAAGAGTGGCATGAGAAGATGGAAATTTTCGTAGGTATGGCTAGCAAAGGTTAAGGGAGCAAGGCAGCTGGCCCAAGTGTCGATGCCCAACTCTTCTTGTAATTCACGGATAAGCGCGGCTTCGGGCGTTTCGCCCTCCTCGACCTTGCCGCCGGGAAATTCCCAAAGACCCGCCATGGATTTGCCTTCCGGGCGTTGACCCAGAAGAATGCGACCATCGACGTCGATCAGAGCAACGGCGCTTACAAGGACAGTTTTCATGACCGATAATCCGCGTTGATTGTGATGTAGCCGTGAGTAAGATCGCAGGTCCAAGCGGTGCTCTTGCCTGCGCCTAGCCCTAGATCCACAGCGATCACCAATTCGGGTTGTGTCATGTATGCCGCGCCATCCTCTTCTTTGTAGTCAGGGTTGACCCAACCTTTATGAGCAACCAACACATCGCCAAAAGAGATGCTGAGCAAATCGCGATCCGCGGCCGCGCCTGATTTTCCGATTGCCATTACAATGCGACCCCAGTTTGGATCTTCGCCAGCTATTGCGGTTTTGACCAAAGGTGAGTTCGCAATCGCGAGGCCATGTGTGCGTGCATCCGCATCGCTTAGCGCGCCAGTGATCTGAATTTCGACAAGTTTCGTTGCGCCCTCGCCGTCGCGAACAACCTGCAACGCGAGGTCTTTCATAACACCGTGAAGAGCGTCTTTGAAAGCTGCGCTGCCCGTTACATCAACATCAGACGCGCCAGTTGCGGCAATCAAAAGAGAATCTGACGTGGAGGTGTCGCTATCGACTGTGATCGAATTGAATGTGATTTCATTCAGTTCGGACACCATGATCTGCAAGTTGGCGCGTGCAATCTTGGCGTCTGTGAAAATGTAAACAAGCATCGTCGCCATGTCCGGCGCGATCATGCCTGACCCTTTGGCAATACCCGCGATGGAGACGGTTTTTCCGTTCATCTCAATCTGTGCGCCAGCACCTTTGGCGAAAGTATCAGTTGTTCGGATTGCTTCGGCGGCGGCTTCAATCGCGCTCTCATCTAATGTCGTTTTCAGCTCGATTATCTTCGCGGTGATCCGATCGTGGGGAAGGGGTTCGCCGATAACGCCAGTGGAAGAGGAAAACACGCGCGTTTTAGGAAGGTCGAGCGCATCAGCAACAGCGTCAGTGACGGCCTGCGTCGCTTCAATTCCGTTCTTCCCTGTAAACGCGTTGGCATTGCCAGAATTTACGATGATTGCAGCGCCAGCGTCACTGTCGAGGCCTATCTTTGCCTGACAATCGAGCACAGGTGCTGCACGCGTTGAGGATTTGGTGAACACGCCAGCCATAGCACTGCCCGGCGCGATCTGCGCGAGCATAACATCGGTTCGCCCTTGATATTTCACCCCTGCAGCGGCGGAGGCAAAAGACACGCCACTAATCAGTGGCAAAATTGGAAATTGCTCCGGCGAAAGGGGGGAGCGGGGCGGCGTGTCTGCCATAATTTATTTCTCCAGAAGTGAGAGGTCGCTAAGCTTGGACGTATCGATGTCTGTCGCAGGCGTCTTAGAAATCGTAGCGCCTTCCGTCAACTTCGCGATGTAGGCGTCAACGGTTTCCATGCGCACTTGCTGTTCCAGATCTGCGCGCACGTCGTCAATCTTTGGCGCATCCTTGGAGCGCGTGTCATTAAGTTTGATCACGTGCCAGCCAAACTGCGTTTTGATCGGAGTAGAGACTGCGCCAACCTCCATGTCTTTCACGGCATTTTCGAACTCTGGCACCATCTGACCTGTGCCGAACCATCCCAACGCTCCGCCACGTGGACCTGAGGGTCCTGTGGACTTTTCCTTGGCCAGCTCTGCGAAATCTGCGCCGCCGTCTAGGTCTGTGACCAATGCCTTGGCCTCATCTTCGGTTTCGACAAGGATATGTGAGGCGTCGAATTCACGCTCTGGTACTGCGCCTGCGTAGGTTTTTTCGTAGGCTGCAGCGACAGCGTCTTCCGTCACCGCATCTGCAAGTACGACATCCATATGCTCTGCCGCCATCAAAGCACGACGTTCGTTTTCTAGCGCAAGGCGCACGCGATCAGGCGTGTCACCGCCAGCTTGAGCCGCCAAAATCGTTTGCTGGATAACCTGATCCAGAATGCCCTTGAACAACACATCATCCGGCAGATTGCGGTACTGATCTGGCAAGCCAGAGCGCACCACAATCATGTGACCCATCGTGATATCTGTGCCGTTTACCGTAGCGACGACTTGATCAATGCCAGTTTCCGCAGAAAGTGGGAGCGCCAGCAGCGTGACAGCAGCCACAGAGGCCAAAAATGGGGTGCGTTTTAACATCGTTTATTCCTTGTTTATTGCGCGTTTCGTGCGCGCCGTTGACACTGGCATACCTGCCCCTTACATCGCTTTAAAGCCATGGTTCGGGCCGTCTTCACCCCTTTATCTATGGGTTGCGTGCAAGGCGAGCAAGCAGAGCCTGAGCACAAAGACGTCAAGGATGGATGAGCGCAGATGCTAGGACTTGGAAAAATCACGAAAAAGATCTTCGGAACGCCGAATGATCGCAAAGTGAAGGCCACGCGCCCGATCGTTGAAAAAATCAACGCGTTGGAGTCTGAGTTCGAAAAGCTTAACGATGAGGGTCTCAAACAAAAGACCGAAGAACTGGCGAAACGCGCTATGGGTGGCGAGAGCCTCGATGACTTGCTTCCAGAAGCCTTTGCCAACTGTCGTGAGGGTGCGCGCCGTGCGCTTGGTTTGCGCGCGTTTGATACACAGCTTATGGGCGGTATCTTTCTGCATCAGGGCAACATTTCAGAGATGAAAACGGGCGAGGGTAAAACCCTTGTCGCGACCTTACCTGCCTATTTGAACGCTTTGACGGGCAAGGGTGTGCACGTTGTTACGGTGAACGACTACCTCGCCAAGCGTGACGCGGAATGGATGAGTAAGGTGTTTGGTGCCTTGGGTCTGACGACGGGTGTGATTTATCCAAACCAGCCGGACGAGGAAAAGAAAGCCGCCTACGCTTGCGACGTCACATATGCGACGAACAACGAGCTGGGTTTTGATTATCTGCGCGACAACATGAAGTCCGAGCTCTCGCAAATGTATCAGCGCGATCATAACTTTGCGATTGTGGATGAGGTGGATTCGATCCTCATCGATGAAGCTCGTACACCGCTTATTATTTCCGGCCCTGCGGCGGACCGTTCAGAACTTTATATGGCGATTGATTTGGTCATCCCTGAATTGACCGACGAGCATTTCGAACTCGACGAAAAAACTCGCAACGTGTCTTACACGGAAGAGGGCAACGAGTTCCTTGAGCAGCTCTTGCTTGAGAAGGGTCTACTGGAAGAGGGCGCGACGCTTTACGATCCTGAAAGCACGACGCTGGTGCATCACGTGAACCAAGGTTTGCGCGCGCACAAGCTGTTTGAGAAAGATAAAGAATACATCGTGCGCGATGGCGAAGTCGTACTGATCGATGAGTTCACAGGCCGTATGATGTCGGGTCGCCGTCTGTCTGATGGTCTGCACCAAGCGATTGAAGCGAAGGAAGGCTGCCCTATTCAGCCAGAAAACGTCACGCTCGCCTCTGTCACGTTCCAGAACTACTTCCGCCTGTATAACAAGCTGTCCGGCATGACCGGAACGGCGATGACTGAAGCGGAAGAATTTGCTGAGATCTATGGCCTTGGCGTGGTCGAGGTTCCAACGAACCGACCTATCGCGCGTGTTGATGAGCATGATCAAGTGTTCCGCACTGCCAAAGAGAAATACGACGAAATCGTTAACATCGTGAAGGAAGCGCACGAGAAGGGGCAGCCTTGTCTCGTGGGTACAACCTCGATTGATAAATCTGAGTTCCTGTCTAGCATGCTAAAAGAAGTGGGCCTGCCGCATAACGTTTTGAACGCGCGTCAGCACGAGCAAGAAGCGCAGATTGTCGGAGACGCGGGCAAGCTTGGCGCGATCACGATCGCGACGAATATGGCGGGTCGGGGTACAGACATTCAGCTTGGCGGCAACGTTGATCTGAAGGTGATGGAAGCATTGGCCGCAGAGCCAGACGCAGATCCAGAAGCCGTGCGCGCACGCATCGAAGAAGAGCATCAGACATGGCGTCAAAAGGTGCTCGATGCGGGTGGTCTTTATATCATCGCGACCGAGCGTCACGAGAGCCGTCGCATCGATAACCAGCTGCGTGGTCGCGCGGGACGTCAGGGTGATCCTGGTCGCTCTGCGTTCTTTCTATCGCTTGATGACGATTTGATGCGCATCTTCGGGTCGGAGCGTTTGGACAAGGTGCTGAACACGCTTGGCATGAAAGAGGGCGAAGCGATTGTGCATCCGTGGGTTAACAAATCTCTAGAGCGCGCGCAGGCGAAGGTTGAAGGCCGTAACTTTGACATTCGTAAGCAGCTTTTGAAGTTTGACGATGTGATGAACGACCAGCGTAAAGTGATTTTCGGTCAGCGTCGCGAGATTATGGAAGCAGAAGATGTATCCGAGATCACGCAAGACATGCGTTATCAGGTGGTCGACGATCTAATTGATCAATACATGCCACCAAAATCCTATGCGGATCAGTGGGACATGGAAGGCCTGCACAGCGCTGTTGCTGAGGCCGTGAACATTGACGTGCCAGTCCAAGAGTGGGGTGTTGAAGAGGGTGCGGATGACGAAGTGATCCGTGAGCGTCTGGAAAAAGCAGCGGACGAAGCGATTGCGCAAAAGGTTGCGGCCTTTGGTCCTGACAACATGCGTCAGATCGAAAAGCAGATGTTGCTGCAAACTATTGATGGCAAATGGCGCGAGCATCTTGTGACGCTTGAGCATCTTCGCTCTGTCGTGGGTTTCCGTGGGTACGCCCAGCGTGATCCATTGAATGAGTATAAGAACGAAAGCTTCCAGCTGTTTGAGAGCATGCTTGATAGCCTGCGCACGGAAGTGACGCAAAAGCTTGGCCAAGTGCGCCCGATGACTGAAGAAGAGCAGGCAGAGATGTTGGCCGAAATTCAGGCACAGCAAGAGATGTTGCAAGATGCGGGTGTTGAGGCTTCTGCGGAAGCGTCCCAAGCGCCTGAGCCTGAGGTCGCAGGCTTTGATGAAACGGACCGCTCGACTTGGGGCAATCCGGGTCGTAACGATCCGTGCCCTTGCGGGTCCGGCAAGAAATTCAAGCACTGCCACGGCAGACTGACTTAGGCCTAATCAAGGCAAATCTGGGGCGGTGGTCTGAAAGAGTCCTTATCGCCGTCCTAATGTCGCCCCGTTTGAGCGCGATCAAACCTCCGAACAGACAACCCCTCGGAGGGCAAACTCGTGAATATCAAACGGATCGTTATGGCTGGCGGAGTGCTGGCAACGGCAGGGGCCATCGGCTTCGTAATGCAACACGGTGAATCGGCGCAGGCGCGGTATGCGGTTGCCCCCGTCGCGGATATTTCCGGCACGCCCAGCGATCCTCTAGAGGTGACGGGCATTGAGCTGACGTCGGCAGTCGCGGGCAAAACGTCCAAAATCACGTCAAACGTAGATGCGAAGAACATGGATGCCAAAGTTGCACCTGAAGAGACCAAAGAAGAGCCTGCAATCAGAACCGCAGCCTTGGATGACGTGGCTTTGCCAAGCATGGAAGAGCCAGCACAGCCCGAACTGCAATCCCTTTGCAATATCGAAATGGCAGCCGAAGCGGCTGCTGCTGCGATGGTTGACGTTTCTTTGAAAGCAAACTGCTACCCGAATGAGCGCGTGACGTTCCACCATAATGGCATGATGTTCACACATGCGACGGATGCAGCCGGCAACCTCGATCTTAGTATTCCGGCTTTGTCTGAAAATGCGGTTATCATTGTTGCATTTGCAAATGGTGAGGGCGCGCTTGCTAACACGAAAGTACCGTCGCTAGAGTTTTACGACCGTATGGTCGTGCAATCAAAAGCAAAGAGCCAGTTGCACATTAACGCCTTCGAATTCGGCGCAGACTATCGCGACGAAGGTCACGTGAATGCGGATTCCAAGCGGAGCGTTAGCGACGCAGCCAATGGTGTTGGCGGATTTGTCACAGCCTTGGGCAATTACGAGCAAGGCGAAGCTTTGGTTGCCGAAGTCTATACGTTCCCGACAGGCACCTCCAAAACGATGGGTGATGTGCATGTTTCTGTTGATGCAAATGTGACTGTAGCCAATTGTGGCTTGCGCATCGAAGCGCAAACCCTTGAGGTCAGCCGTGCTGGCAAGATGAAAGTGCAAGATCTGACGCTTCCAATTCCATCTTGTGATGCAGTTGGTGATTTTCTGGTGCTGGGAAACCTGATACAAGACTTGAAAGTTGCGCGTAACTAAGCACGCAACACTTCGAGGCTGTTGATTGATGTTATTGCAACGTGCGGCGTACCTCGCCGCATTTTTTGTTTGTGTGGTGACTGCTCCGCTTATGGCGCAGGACGTGACGTTGACGTCGACCGACGGCTCGGTCGAGGTGAATGGCACTCTTTTGGGGTTCGATGGTGAATTCTACCGTGTTGAAACAGTCTATGGTGAGTTGACGGTTGATGGTTCCGGCGTGAATTGCGCGGGCCCCGCGTGCCCTGATTTGCAGAATTACGTGGCAGAGCTCTCTGTGTCTGGTTCCGCGACGATTGGTGAGGTCTTGATGCCTGCGCTGATTGAAGGCTTCGCGCTGCGACATGGGTATGTGGCTGAGCGGGAACGTAAAGACGCGACCCACTTCGTTTACACATTGCGCTACAAAAAAGACGATGCGCTTTTGGGTCGTTTCACATTTCGGGTGACGAACACGGATGAGGGCTTTGCCGATCTTTTGGCGAATGAAGCGGACATAGTGATGTCGCTGCGCGAGATTCGCTTAACCGAGAACAGACGCGCGAATGAAGCAGGGCTAGGTGATTTGCGTGGCCCCAATCGAAGCCGCGTGCTGGCGCTGGATGCGATGGTGCCGATCACTGCGCCCGGTAATCCGGTTGATGCGATTTCGCCTGCAACGCTTGCGCGTGTTTTTGCGGGTCGCGTGACAAATTGGAAAGACTTGGGCGGGCCTGATGCACCAATCTCTATCCATCTGCGCGATCCTAAGTCTGGCCTAGCCCAAGCAGTTCAAGATCGCTTGATGGCGCCTGCCGCTTTGGTTCTGGATAGCAATATTGTGCGTCACGCAACGAATAAGGCGCTAACCAAAGCTGTGACAGACGATCCTTTTGCTATCGGAATTTCGAGCTATTCTGAAACAGGTAATGCGGATGTTTTGGTGCTGACAGGCACGTGCGGATTTTCCTTGCGTGCGGGTCGTGTGACGATCAAGACTGAGGACTATCCGTTAACCGCACCAATGTTTCTCTATATTCCTGCGCGTCGCTTACCCAAGTTGGCCCGTAAATTTTTGACGTTTACGCGCTCGCCCTCTGCACAGATTGTGATCCGTCGCGCAGGGTTTGTAGATCAAGCGCCGGAAGAATTGTCGATTAACAAGCAGGGCGATCGTTTTGCCAATGCAATTTCATTGCTTGGAACGGAAATTAACCTGACCGAAGTGAAACGCTTGGTCAAAGTGCTCTCACCGATGAAGCGTCTCAGCACATCTTTTAGGTTTCGTGCAGGTTCAAGCGCGCTGGATGCGCAATCCTTGTCTAATGTGCAGCAACTTGCTCGCGCGATTGAGACGGGTGTTTATGACGAACGCTCGGTCACATTTGTCGGCTTCAGTGATGGGCAGGGTCCGGCAGATGGCAATAAGACAATCGCGCTAAGGCGCGCCAATTCTGTTTTAGCCGCCGTTAAGAAAGCTGCAGAAACCGTAGATCTGAGCGAGCTCAACATTTCAGTCGAAGCCTTTGGCGAAGCGCTTCCCATGGCCTGTGATGACAGCGCATGGGGTCGGCAGGTCAATCGCCGTGTGGAAATTTGGGTGCGCTAAAGCAGCCCTTCGCTGACAAAGCTCGTCTCGCCAGTTGCGCCGATAATCAGATGATCGTGCAACGTGATCGACAGGCTGTCAGCTGCCTGTTTGATGAGTTTGGTCATTTCTATATCGCTGGACGAAGGGCTGGGATCACCCGAGGGATGGTTGTGCACGAGGATGATGGCGCAGGAATTGAGTTCTAACGCGCGCTTTAGCACCTCGCGGGGATAGACCGGAACATGATCAACTGTGCCCACGCCTAAAGTTTCATCAGCGATCAGCATATTACGGCGATTTAGGAAAAGAACGTGGAATTCTTCTGTTTCTTTATGCGCGAGGCTAGTGCGGCAGTAAGTCAGCACAGCGTCCCAGCTAGAGATCAGAGGACGATGCGCGATACGGGCTTTGGCCATACGCTTGGACGCGCCGAACACGAGCTTTAGATCTTGCGTGGCACTGACACCTATCAGCGCTTCGAGCCGCGCAGTATCCGCGGCAAGTGTGCTAGCGATATCGCCAAATTCGGCCAGGATTTTCTGTGCGATGGGCCGAGTGTCCTTGCGTGGTGAAGCATGCAGTAGCAAAAGTTCTAGCATCTCCGCATCGCTTAGGTGTTCGGCACCGTGGTCTTGAAAGCGCTCACGCAAGGCAACGTGATGGTCGCGAAGCTTACTATCATACAACCCAAGGCGATCGCGACCCATCTTATCGGCAAGGCGCGGACTGAAGGCGGGGGTGGATATATCGGTAAACTGTGTGTGTTGAATGCTCATGCCGACTTTGATCAGCCGATTCGATAAATTTTTAATTAACTTCATAAAAAAGTCCGGCGCAGCGTAGCTGGCCGGACTAAGATTTAGATGTGTCGTGCTTTAGCCCTTCATGCCATCCCAAAAGGATTTCACGGAAGAGAAAAAGCTTTTGCTTTCAGGGTTGTTGTCCTCGGAGAGGTCTTCAAATTCTTTGAGCAATTCTTTCTGACGGCTGGTCAGGTTCACAGGCGTTTCCACAGCAAGTTCGATGAACATATCACCTGCGCCTCCACCACGAAGGGCTGGCATACCTTTGCTACGCAAACGCATTTGACGGCCAGATTGGCTACCTGCTGGGATCTTCACGCGGCTGCGTCCGCCATCAATCGTTGGCACTTCAATATCACCACCCAGCGCTGCAGAGGACATGGAGACAGGGACATTGCAGAACAGGTTCACACCTTCGCGTTCAAACAGTTTATGCTTGTTCACTTCGATAAAGATGTAGAGATCGCCGGACGGCCCGCCGCGCATTCCTGCTTCGCCTTCGCCGGAAAGACGAATGCGTGTACCTGTTTCAACGCCCGCCGGAATGTTCACGCTTAGGGCGCGCTCTTTCTCGACACGGCCTTGACCAGAGCAGGACTTACATGGGTTCTTAATGATTTGACCCATGCCGGAACACGTTGGGCATGTGCGTTCAACCGTGAAGAAACCCTGCTGCGCGCGGACCTTGCCCATGCCGGAGCATGTGGGGCAATTCGTCGGCTCTGCGCCGCCATCTGCGCCTGTGCCTTCACAGCTGGTACAGTTTACCGCCGAGGGGACGTTGATGGTTTTTTGCAAGCCTGCGAAGGCCTCTTCAAGCGAAACACGGAGGTTAAATCGCAAATCAGAACCGCGTGCCGCACGATTGCGGCCGCCACCGCCGCCGCGCTGGCCACCCATGAAGTCGCCAAAAAGGTCATCGAAAACGTCTGAAAAGGCGGATGAAAAATCGCCTTGCCCGCCACCAGGCCGACCGCCGCCCATGCCACCCTCAAAGGCCGCATGACCATAACGGTCGTACGCCGCCTTCTTTTCGGGGTCTTTCAGAACTTCGTGGGCTTCATTGGCCTCTTTGAATTGCTCTTCAGCTTTTGGATTGTCCGAGTTGCGATCGGGGTGGAGTTCTTTCGCCTTCTTGCGATAGCCCTTCTTGATCTCATCCGTGGATGCACCTTTGGCGATGCCTAGAACGTCGTAATAGTCTCGTTTTGACATAACAAATCCTCCTTTGAGGAAACGCATTGGGCCGGCACTGATTTAACAGACCGGCCCTTTAGGGAAGTTGGCCGCACAAAACGCGACCCCTTACCCGCGCTTTTCGTCTTCGTTCAGGTCTTCAAAGTCGGCATCAACGATGTCGTCATCCGGGTTTTGATCGGCTGCCATTGGTTCGTCATCTGCTTCGTCTTGCGACGCTTTGTAGATGGCTTCACCCAGCTTCATTGCGGACTCAGTCACGTTCTGGATGCCGGACTTAATCTTGTCGGCGTTCTCTGTTTCCAGCTCGTCCTTGAGTGCGGCAATCGCCAATTCAATCGCTTCGACAGTTGTCGGATCGACCTTATCAGCATGCTCTTCCATGGACTTTTCAGTCGAGTGGATGAGGCTTTCCGCCTGGTTCTTCGCTTCGATCAATTCGCGGCGCTCTTTGTCCGCATCCGCATTCTCTTCCGCGTCCTTGACCATCTTATCGATATCGTCGTCGGACAGACCGCCAGAGGCCTGGATTGTGATCTTCTGCTCTTTGCCTGTGCCCTTGTCCATCGCGCCAACAGCGACGATGCCGTTTGCGTCGATGTCAAACGTCACTTCAATCTGTGGCAGACCGCGTGGCGCTGGTGGGATGTTTTCAAGGTTGAACTGACCGAGCATCTTGTTGTCGTTCGCCATTTCACGCTCACCTTGGAAGACCCGGATTGTCACGGCGCTTTGGCTGTCTTCTGCAGTCGAGAAGATCTGGGACTTCTTCGTTGGGATCGTCGTGTTGCGGTCGATCAAACGTGTGAACACGCCGCCGAGCGTTTCAATGCCCAAAGACAGTGGCGTGACGTCAAGAAGAACAACGTCTTTAACGTCGCCCTGAAGAACGCCCGCCTGAATGGCGGCACCCATCGCAACAACCTCATCCGGGTTCACACCCTTATGTGGCTCTTTACCGAAGAATTTTGTCACTTCTTCAACAACGCGCGGCATACGTGTCATACCACCAACAAGGACGATTTCGTCGATGTCGGATGTGGACAGACCCGCGTCCTTAAGCGCCGCTTGGCAAGGCTTGATAGACGCTTTGATCAGATCGGACACAAGGCTTTCCAGCTTTGCACGCGTCAGTTTCAGAACCATGTGAAGTGGCTGGCCACCTTTTGGATCCATAGAGATAAACGGTTGGTTGATCTCTGTCTGGTTCGCGGAAGACAATTCAATCTTCGCTTTCTCGGCCGCTTCCTTCAAACGCTGAAGCGCCATCTTGTCTTTGGTCAGATCAACGCCGTTCTCTTTCTTGAATTGATCGGCAAGATAATTGACGATGCGCATGTCAAAGTCTTCACCGCCAAGGAACGTATCACCGTTGGTGGATTTTACTTCGAACAGGCCGTCGTCGATCTCAAGGATAGTGACGTCGAATGTACCACCGCCGAGGTCGTAGACCGCAATTGTCTGTGTCTCTTCTTTATCAAGGCCATAGGCTAGCGCGGCCGCTGTCGGCTCGTTGATGATACGCAGCACTTCGAGGCCAGCAATCTTGCCTGCGTCTTTCGTTGCTTGGCGTTGTGCGTCGTTGAAATACGCAGGAACGGTGATAACCGCTTGGGTCACACCTTCGCCAAGATAGCTTTCTGCGGTTTCTTTCATCTTACCGAGGATGAAGGCAGAGATCTGGCTTGGTGAGTATTTGTCACCCTTAGCCTCAACCCAAGCGTCACCATTGCCGCCATCGACAACAGAGAACGGCAGGTTCTTAAGATCCTTTTTCAAGTGCTCGTCGTCAAAGCGGCGACCGATGAGGCGCTTCACGCCGAAGACTGTGTTGTCTGGGTTCGTGACGGCCTGCCGTTTTGCCGGCTGGCCTACAAGGCGCTCGTCATCTGTGAAAGCAACAATAGAAGGTGTCGTGCGCGCGCCTTCTGCGTTTTCAATTACGCGTGGCTGAGAGCCGTCCATGATGGACACGCAGCTGTTTGTCGTACCGAGGTCAATACCAATTACTTTGGCCATAGTTTCAATCCCTTTTTTAGGTCAAGGCGATGTCACGAGACGCAAACCCGTTATGGCATCTGCGCCCCGATTGGTTAGTGATTTGCAAAGGTGCAAACCAACGTTCGAGCGGTATATAAGGAGCGTGAATGGGTGCTGCAAGGATTGTGCGCCACTCATTTTGCGATTTTGCGCAGTTCCGGCGTAATTTTCGCGTTTAGAATGAATTTGGAGTTAATGACACCTTGGAAAAGCTGACCCTTCGCGGTTTTGAGATTTACAAAGGGTTGCTCAACAGTGCGACGCAACAGCAGCTTGTGGATGCGGTGCGCGAGGTTGCGAAAGCTGCGCCGCTGTTTTCGCCGATGACCCCATATGGCAAACCGATGCGCGTGCGCATGACCTCTGCGGGTGACTTTGGCTGGGTCTCTGATCGCTCTGGCTATCGTTATTCGCGTGCACATCCTGACGGCATGGCTTGGCCAGCGATCCCCGCGCCTGTCATGAAAATATGGAATGATGTGAGCGGGTCAGATCGCACGCCAGAATGCTGTTTGATGAATTTCTATGGCGAAGACGCGAAGATGGGTATGCATCAGGATCGCGATGAGGGCGACTTTTCGTATCCTGTCGTGTCTGTCTCGCTTGGCGATGATGCGTTGTTTCGCATTGGCAACCTTGAACGCGGCGGCAAGACTGAGTCGATTTGGCTTACCTCAGGCGACGTTGTTGTCATGGGTGGCGATGCACGGCTGACGTATCATGGCGTTGATAAAATTCGGTTTGGATCGTCACGTGTGCTCGCTAAAGGGGGTCGTTTAAACCTAACGCTGCGTGTCGTGACCTGAGACGTCGCGACCTATCTTGTCGCGTCCATTGTGCAGTAACCGCGTAAGTAGCGATTGCCGTCCGGTGCTTCGATAAAGACGCGCCCCGTGAAGCCAAACTCTCGATCGCTCATCCGATCGCTGCATTGTGCGGGCTCGAGCATCAGCGAGTAAATTTTGGTTGGGCCTTCTTCAAACTTCGCTAAAGATCCTGGTTGTGCAACCGCCTCACTAATGTCTTTAAGATCGATGCGGGATGCGCCAAGTTCGGTGAACTCCGTGCCGCGCGGTGTCATATTTAGGGCCCAAAATGGCTCCGTTCCGGAACAGTTAAGCGGGCGCGATATGGTGTATGAGGTGTCGTTTGGCGTCACTTTGAGATACCGCATGGCGACCCAGCCGTTGCCCTCACTCATGCCAATCATGCCCCATTTAGCATCCTCACTGACACGTAGCATCTCTATGTTTATCGCAAAGGGTGGTTAGCTTCCGAGTTTTGGCGAACTTGCGTTCGGCTCTGCGCGGATGTTCAAGGTGTTATTCGCGGCAACACCGTTCACAGAGTATCGCGCAGGAAAACTGTCGGCCAATTCATGGCCTGGCAGGAAAAGCGCAAGGAATGCGAAGAGGCGTATTATTGTCGTGCGCTCCAGCTCGCGGAGGCATGTTTGCGCGTGTAGAATTCGCCCATCATACCGATCAACAAGAACACGAGGCCAAGGTAAAACGCATACTCCCAGTTCGAGTTGCGCGGTACATAGTTTACAAATGCGAACCCGCGTGCTTGATCGATGCAGTGAAACAGCGGGTTCCAGTCGAAAAAGCTCAGCAACTGGGGTGTCAGTGAATTTGCGACGAACATTTTCCCAGAACAGATCATATTGGCACGTTGATAAATCGTCGAAAGTAGGCTTGTGGTGCCTGGCGACCAAGGCTTGATTGCGAGAAAGACCAAGCCGATTGCGAATGCGGTGAACCAAGCCAGCCAGATCATGAACATCACACCCGCAACATCCAGAATGACAAATGGCGTTACAAGCACGTGGTAGCCGAACATGATCACAACGAGTGACATCATCTGGATATAGAGCTGGGACAATGCCGCCGCGACGATGGAAATCGATGTGTTCATCGGTGTGTGTTTCATCATCGGCGACGCGGGTCCGTCCGACCCTGTGACTGCACCTACAGTTTTAATGTGCGTCATGAACAGGAAGATGCCAGTCATAATGTAGACCATAAAATCGCCGCGCAGCACTGCACCGCGTAGGCCGAGAATGGTAAACATGAAATAGAACGCGAGCACGAAGATGATCATTTGCAACAAGTTGACCACGATACTCATCAACGCGTTGCCGTGCGCCTTACGGATTGTGTGCACGATGTTGTGGTACACGAGGTCACTAAATGTGAGGACCTTACCGAATGTGGTTTCGCGTCTTCGAACCTGAAACATGTGTTTTCTGCCTGATATGCGACGAATTTGTTGATGATTATTGCCGTTCTCGCTCTCTCCTATCATAAGAGGGATGGAGAATTTATCAATATTACGAATGATCTTGGGCAGGAATGGGGCAACATGGACTACAAGCAACTGGAAGAAACGATGCGCCGTCTGTCGCTCGCCGCGGGTGATGTGATTATGGACATCTATGGTCGGGATGATTTCGATGTGAAATCAAAATCCGACGACAGCCCTGTCACCGCCGCCGACGAAGCTGCTGATGCGCTTATTTCCGCAGGTCTGCGTGCGGCGTTTCCCGATGTGATTCTGGTCACTGAAGAGCAGTCAGAGTCCCATAGCGCAACGGGTGACACGTTCCTGATTGTCGATCCTTTGGATGGTACAAAAGAGTTCATCCACCGTCGTGGCGATTTTACTGTCAATATCGCTTATGTCGAGAACGGCATGCCGACGCGTGGCGTCGTCTATGCGCCTGCGAAAAAGCGGATGTTCTACACGCGTGCAGACGGCCAATCTATTGAAGAGACAGGGCCATTGCATCCCGATGTGATCGGCCAGCAAAATTTGATCGCAGTCAGCAAGCCGGACAACAAAGCGCTTTATGTGGTCGCGTCCAAATCGCACCGCGATCAGGCGACGGATGACTACATAAACAAGTATCAAGTGCGCGATATGAAGAGCGCGGGATCGTCTCTGAAATTCTGTCTAATCGCCACGGGTGAAGCGGATATTTATCCGCGCGTTGGTCGCACGATGGAGTGGGACACAGCCGCAGGGCATGCTATTCTAACGGGTGCGGGTGGACGTGTTGTGCGTTTCGATAACCATGAAGATTTGGCCTATGGCAAAGATGGTTTCGCTAATCCCTTCTTCATTGCCTATTCGCCTGATGTTGAATTGAAAGACGCCTAAATGTCAGTCTTGATTGTCATCCCCGCGCGTTATGCCTCGACACGCTATCCTGCAAAACCTTTGGCTGAGCTTAAGGGTGCAAGTGGCCAATCACGCTCGCTCATCCAGCGAGCATGGGAGGCGGCAATCGCTGTGAACGGTGTGGACCGTGTGGTTGTTGCGACGGATGATGATCGCATCAAAGACGCGGCAGAAGCGTTTGGTGCAGAGGTGGTGATGACGCCTGAAAGCTGCGCCAATGGCACGGAACGTTGTGCAGCGGCGTATGACGCGTTGGGTAGCGATGCAGAGATTGTGGTGAACCTGCAAGGCGACGCACCTTTAACACCCCATTGGTTCGTTGAAGATCTTGTAAGCGCCATGCGCGCCACACCTGAGGCCGATATCGCAACGCCTGTTTTGCGCTGTGACGGACGCGCGCTGAACGGATTTCTCGCGGATCGTAAAGCGGGGCGTGTCGGCGGAACAACTGCTGTGTTTGATGCAAATATGCGCGCGATGTATTTCTCGAAAGAGGTGGTTCCGTTTACCTCTGACACTTATGCGGATGATGCTGAAACGCCCGTTTTTCATCATGTTGGCGTTTATGCTTATCGCCCCGTTGCATTGATGACCTATCCGACTTGGCAAGTGGGTCCTTTGGAGCACCTTGAAGGCTTAGAGCAGCTTCGCTTTATGGAGCAAGGCGGCACCGTGCGATGCGTCGAAGTCGAAGCGCGCGGAAAACAATTCTGGGAACTGAATAATCCCGAAGATGTCCCTGTGCTGGAACGCATGATGCAGGAGATGGGGGTTGAATGAGCACGCCAACGGTCTCTGTCATTGTTGTGAGCAGAGGCCGCGCTGCTGATTTACCGTTGTGCCTGCTTGGCATTTCCCAGCTTGATTACCCCAATTTCGAAGTTGTTTTGGTTGCTGATAGTGATGGTCTCAGCGCTGTACGTGAGTTGCTGTTCTTCGATGATCTGAAAGTGATCGAGTTTAACGAAGCCAACATATCTGCCGCACGCAACCTTGGGATCGCTGAGGCCGCTGGCGAAGTTGTCGCTTTTATTGACGACGATGCGGTACCAGAACCCACGTGGCTTAACTATCTTACCGCTGGGTTTCGTGACCCCGATGTCGCTGCCGCTGGTGGATTCGTGATCGGGCGCAACGGGATCAGTTTCCAATGGAAAGCGCGCAGTGTTGATGTCTTTGGTGAGGCTGCAGCGCTGGAGGTTGCCGAAGACCAGATCAGCGTTTTGACCCCTTCGAATGGTCGCGCGATCAAGACCGAAGGCACGAACATGGCTTTGCGCCGTGATGTGATTGCGCAGATGGGTGGGTTTGATCCTGCATTTCGTTTTTATCTGGATGAAACTGACGTCAATTTCCGGCTAATGTATGCTGGTTATCGTACCGCTATCGCGCCACTTGCGCAGGTACATCATGGCTACAGAGCCAGCGCGACGCGGCGGAGTGATAGAGTGCCCACAGATCTGTTTGAGATCGGTGCAAGCCTTGCCGTCTATTTGCGCAAACATGCGAGTGGTAATTTTGAAACCTTGGTACGTGCGCGGCACGACCAAAGGCGGCGGGTGCTGAGGCACATGGTAAATGGGCTGGTCGAACCGCGTGATGTGCGGCGCTTACTTGCGTCGTTCGATAAAGGGGTTGCTGTCGGCAAATCGCGCGAGATCTTGGTCATACGAGCGATTCCAAACGCCGCAACCGGATTCCAACCGATGGAGCGCCGTCCTTCAAGTGATCATGCTGTCCTTGCGGGCAAACGATCAGAGTTACGACGCGTACTGAGCGACGCAGAGACTATTGTGAAAGAAGGTGGTCGTGCCTCTGCTTTCATTTTTTCAACCTCTGCGAGAGCACATAAAGTACGCTTTACCAACGGGGGAGTTTGGGTGCAGTCGGGCGGGCTTTTTGGGCGTAGTATACGCTCTGGACCGAGGTATTTATTGAACAAGCGGAGAAAAAGAATAGCGAAAGAGGTCAAGCGCCTTGCTATGGTGCGTGGTTTCCCTACAAAATCAACGTGGGGATGAGAATTCGGAAACAATACACTCGAAATTCGACTTTTTGACATGATTAGAACCCAATTCGCATTTAGTGGATGTGAAAATGGTGACGAATTAACGCTGGGGATGTCAGTATGCGTAACAAAGTAACAAAGGCTATCTTTCCCGTCGCTGGGTTAGGTACGCGGTTTTTACCAGCGACAAAGTCTGTTCCTAAAGAGATCATGACGCTCGTTGATCGCCCTCTTATTCAGTACGCGATTGATGAAGCACGTGCGGCGGGCATCAAAGAATTCATTTTTGTGACCTCGCGTGGTAAAGGAGCGCTTGAGGATTACTTTGATCACTCCCCGCAGCTGGAAAATGAACTTCGTAAGAAGGGAAAAGATGACCTTCTTGAAATCCTCAAATCGACCAACATGGACAGTGGCGCAATCGCCTACATGCGCCAACACAAAGCGCTAGGCCTTGGTCATGCGGTTTGGTGTGCACGCCGTTTGATCGGGAATGAGCCTTTTGCGGTAATCTTGCCTGACGATGTAATTGCAGCGGAAAAACCTTGCTTGCAGCAAATGGTTGAAGCCTATGAAGAAACCGGCGGCAATATGGTTGCTGCGATGGAAGTCCCGCCAGAAAAGGCGTCTTCCTACGGTGTTCTCGACGTCCAAGAAGATATGGGATCAATGGTGTCCGTCAAAGGCATGGTGGAAAAGCCAGCGCCCGGGACAGAGCCGTCCAACCTAGCTGTTATTGGTCGTTATATTCTGTCGCCTTATGTTTTGAAGAACCTCAACAAGATCAAATCTGGTGCAGGTGGTGAAATCCAACTAACCGATGCGATTGCGCAAGAGATAGGCTCGGATCGTGGCGTTTATGGATATCGTTTCCGTGGCCAGCGTTTCGATTGCGGGTCCAAGTCGGGCTTCTTGCAGGCGACAGTTGCGTTTGGTCTGTCACGTGATGATTTACGCGACGACCTGCATGGCTATTTGACCGGTATCATGGCAGCAGAACGCGCAGCGCAGTAACTTGATCGAACGGGAGAAACTGGATTGGATTGCGTATTAGTCGCAGGTGGGGCCGGATATATCGGCTCACACGCTTGCAAAGCACTATCCAAAGCTGGCTACATTCCGGTGTGCTATGACAATCTTTCCACAGGTTGGGAAGAGGCGGTCAAATTTGGCCCATTTGAACGTGGTGATCTGTTGGATCGCGCGCGCATTGACGAGGTCCTTGCCAAACACAAGCCCATCGCCATCATGCATTTTGCGGCCCTGTCGCAAGTGGGCGAAAGCATGGATGATCCCGGTCTTTACTGGCGCACCAATGTTATGGGTTCACTCAATCTGATCGAAGCGGCCGTTGAGGCCGATATCAAAAATTTCATCTTTTCCTCCACCTGTGCGACCTACGGTGATCAGGATAATGTGGTGCTCGATGAAAATAGCGTTCAGCAGCCGATCAATGCCTATGGCGCATCCAAGCGCGCGGTTGAAAACATCCTTTATGATTTTGAACGCCGCTATGGTCTGCGTCATGTCATTTTCCGGTATTTCAATGTTGCAGGCGCGGATCCAGAGGGTGAGGTAGGCGAGTATCATCAACCCGAAACCCATCTAATTCCGCTTATGCTGGATGCGATTGATGGCAAGCGTGATGCGCTGACAATTTTTGGCACTGACTATGACACACCCGATGGCACGTGCATCCGTGATTACGTGCATGTTTGTGATCTTGTGGATGCGCATTTGTTGGGGTTGAACTGGCTTAAAGATGGCAAGCAAAGCGAAGTGTTCAATCTTGGCACAGGTGCTGGTTTTTCCGTGCGCGCGGTGGTTGATCATAGCAAAGACGTCACCAACAAAGCCGTTCCTATCATTGAAGGAACGCGGCGTGCTGGTGATTGCACACAACTTGTTTCAGGGTCTACCAAGGCTGAATCTGAACTCGGTTGGACGCCTGTGCGCTCTACCCTGAAAGCGATGATTGGCGATGCCTGGAGGTGGCACCAAACTGGACACTATTCCAAATAAACAAACGCCCATCTGCTTGGATCTCACCCGTCTGCTAAGCCGGACGGGCATGGTGCATACGGGTGTGGATCGTGTGGAATGGGCCTATCTGGAATGGTGCCTCAGTCTTGATCGTCCAGTCTATGGATTGGTGCGCAGCGCTTTTGGATATCTGCTATTGGATCGAAGTGGTCTGACCTTTGCGCACGCGCATTTAAAAGCGGGCGATTGGGGCGTTTCGGCGGGTCTTTCACAGCTGGCCTTCAAGCTAAGCCCAACACGGCGTGCGGCTGAAACGGCGCTGCGCAAACATGCAATCGGGCGGACATTGCCCGCCAGCTTGCCGCGTTTGTTGAAACGGCATTTTTCTAATGGTGCGCTTTACCTGAATACAGGTCATAGCAATCTAACAAAACGTGTCTTTGCCAGCTTTGCTAAGGTTCGAAATGCGCAAAAGATTGTGCTGATCCATGATTTTATCCCGCTTGACTGGCCCGATCATCAACGCGCCCGAACCGTGGAGCAGTTTGAGAAACGTATACGTGTTGTGTCGCGATATGCGGATGGGCTGATCTGCAACTCACAGCAAACGCTAGATGATTGCGAACGGCATATGGGGGGGGTTGGCCGTATGCCCCCAGCAATGGTGGCGCATCTGGGCGTGGATATGCCTGATCTGCCTAATGTCGACTTGCCTGATGTGCCGCTTCCCTACGTTATCACCATTGGCACAATTGAACCGCGTAAGAACCACGCTTTCTTGCTTGATTTATGGCAGGATTGGCCGGAAGCACCGCATCTCTTGATCTGCGGCAATCGTGGTTGGAAAAACGAGGATGTGTTCGCGCGTTTGGACAGTGCTCGATTATCAGGCGCTAAAATTTCAGAGTTGAACGGGTTAAGCGACGCGCAGTTGATGGGCCTGTTGAAAGGCGCCAAAGCTGCGCTGTTCCCGAGTCTCGCTGAGGGGTTTGGCCTACCTCAAGTTGAAGCGCTCAGCCTTGGGGTTCCAATCATATGTGGCGAACTCGACATATATCGTGAAGTTCTCGGAGAATTCCCCGTTTACGCAAGCCTATCAAATGCTTATATTTGGCGCACTGAGATTGAAAAAATGCTGCAAAAAGACAGCAACACTTCGGGACAAGTAGGTATAAGTCTGGCTGAATACGCACCGCCGCAATGGGATGCACATTTTAACCTTGTGTTGAAACACTTTGGTTAGCGTTTCTGGTGGGGTAGGCAGGACTGTGAGGAGGCAGAGCGGACGTGGGCATCGTCAGTACATATCGATTACGGCTGCAACGTAAGCGGTGGCGCATTCGTGCGATCCGTAAGCGTCGCGAATTGGAACCGATCCGCAATCGCACGAGCCAGATCAAAAACGGCGACATCTTCCTGTTTTCCACAATGCGCAACGAACACGTGCGCCTACCGTATTTCTTGAAATACTACCGTGATCTTGGAGTGAACCACTTCTTTATTGTCGACAATGATAGCAATGATGGTGGTCTAGAGTATTTAGCAGAACAGCCGGATGTCTCAGTTTGGCATACACAAAATGGTTATAAGAGGTCACGTTATGGCGTCGATTGGCTCAATTGGTTGCAGCTGCGCTATGCACATGGCCATTGGTGCCTGACAGTTGATCCAGATGAGTTTTTTCTGTTCCCGTTTTGCGATACGCGTCCGATCCGCGCACTGACCGATTGGCTTGATGCGTCCTCGATCAAATCGTTTAGCGCGATGCTACTGGACATGTATCCCAAGGGTCGCATCGATGCTGAACCCTACATGCCTGGCCAAAATCCAATGGATATTGCGTGCTGGTTTGATTCGGGGAACTACACGAGCGAGAAGAACAAAAAGCTGGGTAACTTGTGGATTCAAGGTGGCCCGCGCGCGCGTGTCTTTTTTCCTGATACGCCAGAGAAGGCACCGGCCTTGAATAAAATCCCTCTCGTGAAGTGGGATCGCCGCTACACATACGTCAGTTCAACGCACAACTTGCTGCCGCGTGGTTTGAACCTTGTTTACGATGAATGGGGCGGGGAAAAAGCGTCTGGCGTTTTGCTGCACACAAAATTCCTGAATACGTTTACCGAAAAAGCAACTGAAGAGTTAGAACGCAAGCAGCATTATTCGGCCAGTGTTGAATACCAAGCTTACGCAGAACGCCTCGCAGAGAACCCCGATCTGTGGTGCAAATGGTCTGAGAAATACATAAACTGGCGCCAGCTTGAGATCTTAGGGCTGATGTCCAAAGGCAACTGGGCGTGAGCGTCGGGATCATCATGTTGGCGCACACAGCACTTGGGCGCGCGGAGCAAGTTGCGCGTCATTGGGCAGCGTCTGGCTGTCCCGTTGTGATCCATGTTGATAAGAAGGTTGATCGCAAGACCTACCGCGAGTTTCAGGCAGCCATGAAGGACGCGCACTTAGTCAAATTCTGCAAACGCCATTATTGCGAATGGGGTGGTTGGGGCATTACCGCCGCAACACAGGTTGCCGCGGAAAAGATGCTTAGCAATTTCGCTGATGTGCGGCACGTGTTTCTAGCCTCTGGTTCGTGCTTGCCGTTGCGACCTGTCAATGAATTATTGGATTATCTTGATGCGCGACCGCGCACAGATTTCATTGAATCGGCGACAACATCTGATGTGCCTTGGACCGTTGGTGGCTTAGACATCGAACGCTTTACCCTGCGGTTCCCGTTTTCGTGGAAAACGCAGCGGCGTTTGTTTGATAAACACGTTGCCCTACAGCGCAAGATTGGCCTGAAACGTCGCATACCCAAAGGCCTTGTTCCGCATATGGGATCGCAGTGGTGGTGTTTGACGCGCCAAACGTTGTCTGCGGTTCTAGAGGACCCAGAGCGTCCCAAATATGATCGCTATTTCCGCAAAGTCTGGATTCCTGACGAGAGCTATTTTCAGACCCTCGCACGTCAATATTCATCTAACATTGAAAGTAGATCGCTGACGCTTTCGAAGTTTGATTTCCAAGGCAAGCCGCACATTTTTTACGACGACCACCTTCAGCTTTTGCGGCGCTCGGATTGCTTTGTTGCGCGTAAGATCTGGCCCCATGCGGATCGCGTCTATGATGCATTTCTGACCAATGAGGCAGGTGCTATGAAACGCGCTGAACCAAATCCGGGCAAGATTGATCGCATCTTTGCAAAAGCTGTTGAGCGTCGTACGCGTGGACGTGCGGGCTTGATCATGCACAGTCGTTTTCCGAATGAAGGTTGGGAAAACGGCCTGACCTGCGCGCCCTATTCGGTGTTTCAAGGATTTGCCGAGCTGTTTGAGGATTTTGAACTATGGCTCGCCAAGGCGACAGGTACCCAAGTGCACGGGCATCTCTTTTCCAAAGAACGCGCTGCGTTTTCCACAGGACAAAGTGTAATCAATGGTGGGTTAGGTGATAGCCCGCTTTTGCGCGACTATAATGGCGCGGCGTTTCTGACGAACTTGATTTGGAACACGCGTGGGGAACGCCAGTGTTTTCAATTTGGACCCGCCGACACGCAAGAAATCTGCTGGAAACTTAGTAAAGATCCGAATGCGCAGATTTCGGTGATCACTGGTGCGTGGGCCGTGCCTTTGTTTAAATCTAATCAGAACTTCTCTGATTTGCGCCGCGAAGCTGCGCGGCTGCAAAAAATCGAGAACAAGTTTCTTTATAAATTGCGCAACCCATACGCCAAGGCGCGTATTCGTATTTGGACTATGGCCGAATTTATTGAAAACCCGATGGAGCCTTTGCAAACCATTATCGACGAGATTGGAAACGCGCCGCAACGTCGCTTGTCCGAAGCGCCAAGAATGGCCGATCTTAAAGGGTTTGGTCAGTTCCTTCAGAACCTCAAGAATCAAGGCATGCATCCACATTTGATGGGTGATTTCCCCATCCATGATGGCCCGACTGTTCAACCTGATAAGCCACGCAAACCCTATTTGGTGAAGTAAGATATGAGTGCTGATTTTGACTACTTCATTGTGTTTGCTGAGATGCGTACAGGCTCGAATTTCCTGGAAGCAAATCTAAATGCGATTGAGGGAGTCACGTGTCATGGCGAAGCCTTTAATCCGCATTTCATTGGCTACCCGAACAAGACAGAAATTTTGGGCGTTACGCGGGAGATGCGCGAAGATAGCCCTGTTCAGCTGATTGAAACGATCAAGAAGTTTTCTGATGGGATGGGGGGCTTTCGCTATTTCCATGATCATGACCCGCGCGTGCTTGATATTGCTTTGGATGACCCGCGATGCGCGAAAATTATCCTCACACGAAACCCTTTAGAAAGCTACGTATCTTGGAAGATCGCGCAGGAAACGGGGCAATGGAAGCTAACCAATGTGAAGCGTCGACGCGATGCGAAAGCGACGTTTAGCGCAGCAGAATTTGAAACTCATCTAGAAGAGTTGCAAGCGTTTCAAGTGACCCTTCTCAACCGTTTGCAGGCGCAGGGGCAGACCGCGTTTTATGTGGCGTATGAGGACTTGCAGAACCTTGATGTGATGAACGGGGTCGCCAGTTTTCTAGGCGTGGATGGTCGTCTTGATGGGCTTGATGATTCATTGAAGCCGCAAAATCCTGTGGCACTGGAAGAAAAGGTCGCGAACGCGGACGCGCTCGAAAAAGGCATGGCGCGCATTGACCGCTTTAACCTGACACGCACGCCCAATTTCGAACCGCGTCGTGGACCTGTGGTGCCAAGCTATATTGCAGCGCCGCATGCGCCGCTTTTGTATATGCCGATCAGGTCTGGGCCTGAGGAGGCTGTGAGAAATTGGCTCGCTGCGGTTGATGATAGCGCACTCGATGCGCTGCAGACGGGGTTCAACCAAAAGTCCCTGCGCCAGTGGAAGCGTGATCATTTTGGGCATCGCACCTTTACTGTTGTGCGCCATCCTGCGTTGCGTTTGCATGATGCGTTCTGCTCCAAGATCCTGACCACAGGGCCGGGGAGCTACAATAAGATCCGCAACACGCTGCGCCGCTTTCACAAACTGCCAATTCCGGGTCAAGAACCGAATGAAAACTGGGACCTTGCTGCGCACCGTGAGGCCTTTATTGCCTTTGCTCAGTTCGTGAAGATGAATATTTCCGGCCAAACTTCGATCCGAGTGGATGCGCATTGGTGTAGCCAGACGCAGGCGATTTCTAACATGGCCGAGTTCGCGCATCCTGACATGATCCTGCGTGAAGACCAGCTTGCTGAGATGCTTCCGATCCTTGCGATTTCCGCTGGCTGCGATGCTTCGCCCGCCCTAGATTTGGAAACGCCTGCACCTGCGTTTTTTACGCTTGAGGACATCTATGATGACGAAGTTGAAAGCGCAGTAAAGGATGCTTACCAGCGCGACTATTTGATGTTCGGCTTTGATAGTTGGAGCTAGATCCAAAATGAGCACAGACACTCACACCACCCATGATGCTGAAGACGACGATCGCAATCGCGACATCAAGATCTATGTAAATGGCGACTTTGTGCACCGCGACGAGGCGAAGGTTTCCGTCTATGACAGTGGGTTCATGTTGGGCGATGGGATGTGGGAAGGCATGCGGCTCTATAATGGGGTGTGGGCATTTTTCGACGAACACATGGATCGCTTTTTCGAGAGCTGCAAAGCTGTGTCGCTTGACGTTGGAATGGATCGTGCAGGGATTTTGGACGCGCTTAGCAAGACGGCTGAAGCTAACGGGATGGTCACGGATGTGCATTGTCGATTGATGCTGACGCGAGGGGTGAAGGTGAAACCGTTTCAACACCCGTCGCTTAGTCGTACGGGTCCGACTTTGGTTATTATCATGGAGCACTCAAAGCCCGCAGAGGCGTTGCAAAGCCAAGGCATTCGTCTTGCAACAGTGCCGCAAGTGCGTGGTTTGCCGATGAGCCAAGACGCCAAATACAATAGCCATTCGAAATTGAATTGTGTGATCGCCTGCTTGCAAGCAGAGCAGGCGGGTGCGGACGAAGGCCTCATGCTTGATCCTTATGGATTTGTGAACACGACCAACGCGTGCAATTTTTTCATCGTTCGCAAAGGGGCGGTTTGGACGTCGACAGGGGACTATTGCATGAATGGTGTGACCCGTCAGAAGGTGATCGACTTGTGCCGTGCTAATGGGATTGAGGTGCATGAGCGGAACTATTCGCTCGTTGATGCTTATGGTGCTGATGAGGCGTTTTTGACCGGCACCTTTGGTGCGCAAACCCCCGTTGGTGAGATCGACGGTAAGATCATTGGAACAGAAGATAGACCCGTCACAGCACGGATCAGAGCGCTCTACAAAGAGCTCGTTCTTGCAAACACAGGAACGAGTTAAGCGGCTTGAAGGCGCTGTGTTTCTGTAATGATTGTGTAGAGCGTGTCCTGCTCTGTATTCGCACGAAGCTTTGCACAGATGCCAGCATCACGCATTGTGCGAGAAACCAAAGCGAGCGCCTTGAGATGCTCAACGCCTGCATCTTCTGGCGCAAACAGGCAGAAAAATAGATCAACAGGCTGGCGATCGACAGCGCCAAAATCTACAGGCTTTTCCAAACGAATGAAGATGGCCTTAACTTCGTCCAGACCCGCAAGGCGCGCATGTGGCAGGGCGACGCCGTGGCCAACACCTGTCGGCCCCAGCGCTTCGCGATCTTGCAAGGCACGTAAAGTGGATTCAGCATCAAGGTCGTGAACCTGCGCCGAAAGATCCGCCAAAGTATGCAACAGCATCTTTTTGCTAGAGACCGTCGATACCACTTTCACAGCGTTTGGCTTTAAAAGACCAAGAATATCCATTTATATATGCCTTGCTGCACCTATCTCGGATAGCTGCGTTACTTCGGGTCGATCCAGCCAATGTTCCCGTCATCCCGACGATAAACGACATTCACGCTCTTACTGCCTACGTTCTTAAACACAAGAACCGGCGCGCTACCCAATTCCATATGCATCACGGCTTCGCCCACAGTGAGAGTTGGAATGTTAGTTTCCATCTCTGCGACGATCACGGGTTGCAATGAATCGGGCTCCGATTCCGGCTCTTCATGTTCACGCTCGAGGATATACGAGGATGCGCCAATTAATTCAACTGGGTCTGTGCGATCTTTGTGATGATCCTTAAGACGACGTTTGTACCGTCTAAGTTGTTTGTCCATTTTCTCGCCGCAACTGTCAAAAGCTGCATATATTTCAGTAGCATGGGCGCGCGCAGACGCGGTTAATCCGGTGGATAGATGGACGACTGTTTCGCACACGAATTCATGGGCGCTTTTGGAAAAGATGACATTCGCATCTGTCGGGCGCTGGGCGTATTTATCTAGAATCTCGCCTAATTCGGTCTTTACGTGAGTTTGCAGCGCTTCGCCGATATCGATCTGTTTGCCACTGATTTGGTAACGCATCCTGTCTCCTTCATTGATTGGTGCCAACGCGCAGCTCCGACGGGAGAACGCGGTCCTGTTGTCAGGGTTGGCGGACAGAGAATGACATTTTTGCAGATTGCAGGACGTCCGCCCCGATAGGGACACGAAGCAGATGAAGATGCGTAATCTTGCAAAACGTCATACCATATCTGACGACATGAAGGGCCTCTGTGTCAATCAATTCTGGTAGGTATGCGCGGGAAAGTGATTTGAATTTTCAGGAAATTTTGAAGTTGTCGCCCAGATAAACGCGGCGCACATTTTCGTTCTCTACCACTTCTTCAGGTGTGCCGGACATCAGAACTTGACCATCGTGCAAAATATAAGCACGATCCACAATTTCCAATGTTTCCCGTACGTTATGGTCTGTTATCAGCACACCGATGCCGCGTTTCTTTAGGTCTGCGACAAGATGGCGGATGTCACCAACGGAAATAGGATCAACGCCAGCAAAAGGCTCATCCAACAGCAAATATTTCGGGTCAGCAGCCAAACAGCGCGCGATCTCGACACGACGGCGTTCACCCCCTGAAAGGGCAAGCGCAGGCGCGCTGCGTAGATGTTCGATGGAGAATTCAGAGAGAAGTTCTTCAAGTCGTTCACGACGTTTCTGGCGATCTTTCACCGAAATATCGAGAATCGAAGCGATGTTGTCTTGCACGTTCATACCGCGAAAGATCGACATTTCTTGGGGGAGATAGCCGATGCCAAGTTTAGCGCGGCGATACATCGGAAGGTTGGTCACAACGCGACCGTCAATCGTAACAGAGCCACCCTCAGGATAAACAAGACCCGCAATCGTGTAAAAGCTGGTGGTTTTGCCAGAGCCATTCGGCCCCAAAAGCGCAACGACTTCGCCGCGATCAAGCGTCATCGAAACGTCGCGGATCACCACTTTCTTCTTATAGCTTTTGCGCAAGTTTACGATGCGCAGGCCAGAGCTGCCTTCGGTAACTTGCAGATCAGCCTGCTTCATTCGCCGTCCTTTTTCGAATTCGTGTTGGTGCGTAGCAAGGATTTCACGCGGCCTGTCATCAGGGCTGTGCCTTCGTCCAGTCTCACAGTCATTTTGTCAGATGCAATCGCGCTTAGCTTTTGTGTCACCAACACATCGCCATTCATAACGATGATCTCTTTTTCGAGATCATAGTCAGCTGTCTCGCCTTCTGCGGCTTCTTCGTTCTGAAGCAAAGTGACGCCATCTTTGGCTTTGAGGTGGGAAATCCCGCTTTGATCTTCTTTGTAAAAGACCTTCACCCAAGGCGCATAAAGCGTCATCGTATCTTGGATCACCACAACATCGCCCGTGAAGAGCGCGGTGTTAGCGTTTTCATCCACGGCAAGACGCTCAGACGTGACATCAATCGGCGCATCCGTGTCTTGCTTACGATCCCCAAAGGCTATCGTCGTGCCGCCCTCTGCGGGATCGGTGTTTGTGTCTTGCGCATGAACAAAGCCGCCGAATGAGAGCGCGAGGCCAAGCACCACAGCGCTTAGAATTGGGTATGATTTCATCAACGTCACAATGCTCGCCTATTCTTCTTTTGGTTTGGTATACACCAAATGCACGCCTTGGGTAAAAAGCAAATGTAAATTTCCTGTGTCATCATCCGTGCGCACGAACATTTTGCCGGCATCTAGCGTGCCAGGGGGCCCAAAACCAGCGACGCTCCCAGCAGATTCGCCCTCCACCTTAGAGATAAGGGACGTCAGTTGGCTGGTCTTGAAATCATACCCGTCTGTTGTGATAATGTGTACATTGCCATTCAGGATCACCAAGTCTTGGGCTTCATCAACCACGCCTGTGTCAGCGGCAACGGTCATTACCTCACCGTTTTCGAGGTTGATATCTGCATTGACCAGTTGACCATAGGCCTTGCCCTCGATTTCTGGATCAGGGCGCGCGGATTGGGCTGTGACACTCATGCTTTCGCCACTGCCCGTCGTGCCGTCGTAGTTTGGGTTGCTGAGTTGTGAGCGCTCGATCTTAGCTCGGAACGCATGATCAGACAGGGCGATTGCCGCGGTTGGGTCTACCTTTTTGGATAGCAAAAACATGGTCGACAGCAGAACCAAAGCCACCAAGGGCAGCGTGATTTTCAAGCCGCGAATGACGCGCGTGTATGCGTGATCGCCAATCGCCATGCCTTAGCCAAGACCTGCGCGTAGACAATCGTGAATATGCAAAAGACCTTCAACGCTGCCCGATTGATCCGTGACGAACAAACATGTGATCTTGCGCGTATTCATAATACCAAGCGCTTCTTCCGCTAGCGCGCCCGCCTGAACAGTTGTCGGGCCATTGGTCTGCACGTCCCCCGCGCTCAGATCTAGCAAGCCGTCCATATGACGGCGCAGGTCGCCATCGGTGATGATACCCTGCAATTGGCGCGTGGTATCGACAACACCAACGACGCCAAAACCTTTTTGGCTTATCTCGAGCAAAACATTACCCATAGACGTATTTGGTGCAACCAAGGGCAAGGCGTCACCCGCATGCATCAAATCGCCGACCTTGGAGAGACGCGCGCCTAATTTTCCACCGGGGTGGAAATCGCGGAAATTGGCGGGTGTAAAATCACGATGCTCCATCAAAGCGACGGCCATCGCATCGCCCAGCGCTAAGGTCATGGTTGTTGATGTGGTCGGCACAACGCCTGTTCCACAGGCTTCTTCAGCGGCAGGTAAGACTATGGCCACGTCTGACTGTGTCAGTAGCGTTGATGTCGCCTTGCTTGCCACGCCAATCATTGGGATGCCAAAGCGACGGGTGTGCGCGATGACGTCCGCGAGCTCTGGCGTTTCACCGGAATTAGACAGAACCAAAGCCACATCTCCTTTGGCCATCATGCCAAGATCGCCATGGCTCGCTTCCGCAGGGTGAACGAAATGCGCGGGTGTGCCTGTGCTTGCAAAGGTTGCGGCAATCTTGCGCGCGACATGACCGGATTTTCCCATGCCACAAACAATAATGCGCCCCGGGGCGTCGAGGATCATTTGAACAGCCTGCCCAAACGGTGTGCCAACTTCATTGGCAAGCAGCGCTAAGGCATCTGCTTCGATACGGATTACACGGCGCGCGGTATCCAGAAATTTGGATGCATCAGTCATTAGTGAGAAAAGATGTCCTGTTCTGGCCAACCTTTAAGATCAAGGTTCGCGCGCATGGGTAGAAAGTCGAAACAAGCTTGTGCAATCACCATACGATCTTCGCGGATCAGACGCTTGTTCAACTCCGTGCGCAGGCGATGCAGATAAAGAACGTCGCTCGCTGCATATTCAAGTTGTGCATTGGTCAGTTTGGCGGATCCCCAATCGCTGGATTGTTGCTGTTTGGAGATGTCGATGTTCAGCAATTCTTGCAGAAGGTTCTTAAGACCATGTCGATCCGTGTAGGTGCGGATCAATTTGCTCGCAATCTTGGTGCAATAGACAGGCGCTGTTACTGCGCCAAACGCGTTTTGCATCGCCGCGATATCGAAGCGACCAAAGTGGAAAAGTTTCAGAACATTCGGATCCGTAAGCATCTTGCACAGATTGGGCGCTTCAGTTTGACCCTTTGCCACTTGCACCAAGTGGGCGTTGCCGTCACCGCCCGACATTTGAATGACGCACAGGCGATCGCGATGCGGATGCAGACCCATGGTTTCGCAATCAATTGCAACGACTGGGCCAAGGTCCAGATCAGCGGGGATATCGTTTTGATACAGTGTGTTCGTCATTCTCGTTTCCAATCTAATGTGGGGGAGAATGGTGCCCAGGAGAGGATACCGAACTCAGAAGTTTCTCATGCAACGCTAAGGACTTAGGGAGGGGGCTGCAAGGTGAAATGGTCCTGAAAGCGGTTCTGATTTATGCGTCTTATCAGAGTGACGATTTCCGGCTTGCTCCCAAAGTCGGACGGGCTGGCAGATCTGCTTTCGGCAGCATACCAGACAATTACCTAAAAATAAATTACACTGATAAATATCTCATCTAGAGCGTGTTGAAACACCATCGCCCTGATTGCTCTTTGCGCCTCATTCTCCAGAAGCAAGCGGGCGCTTTCTTCAATATCATAAGATCGACACCCCTTCACATACGAACAACCAAAGTTGAAATTTGTGGCTTGCCCCCCAAACCGGACTTTTGTGGAGTCAGTGGCTGAGGTCCGCT
>ERZ1048872.74-NODE-74-length-120354-cov-9.262795_pt1 | contig 120354 bp, 119 predicted proteins | sample MGYA00383100_ERZ1048872 | MGnify/ENA primary metagenome ERZ1048872 (study PRJEB29581, sample SAMEA5548370) | metagenome | biome: marine; feature: coastal; material: water | depth 50 m | study: Short-term variability in the microbial, nano- and picoplankton...
GACACGCAACCAAAAGACATCGCGGCCAATATCAATGATCTTAATAACAATGCTTCTCCATATAAAATACCACGTTAGCAGTTCACGTGCTGGCAGAAATTATGATAAATAACAACCATGTCTGGTGTCGAAACGCAGCCAATTGTGTGAACTCACGTTGTGAGCGATACTCCACGCATAATGCCTGTTATGTTTTATCCAACGACCACCCGAAACAAAAAACACCTACGGCAATAACGCGCGGTGGTTTTATGTAAATATTCAGAGCAAACTTACTCCGGTGCACCCATCTGTATGTTCAGCATTTGCGCCGTTTGCGCATCAATACCAAGGGCGTCAGCCAACGCAGCCATGTAAGCTTTCTCCGCAGGGGTATCGACGCGGATCGACATCATCGACATTGCGTAGAGCTGGAATTTTTGCGCATTCGGCGTGTCACCAGCCAAGGCCTCTACATCAAGCGGAGCTGCAAGTTGCGCCTGAACGAAGGCGATATCTTCTGCGTCCGCGTCATCGCCAATAGTTTCGAGGATTTTCACACGCTCTGCATCGTCAATACCGCCGTCGCATTTTGCCGCTTGGATCATCGCACGCAACATCAGACCTGCGGAGGCCTCTGCCTCGGGCGCGGCAGGGGCCGCTTTGCCAAAACCGTCCAGCATGTCACCAACGCCTTTGCCACACATTGCTGCTGCACCGCCCATGGCCGCGAACATCCCTGCAAGACCCGCGCCAGCGCCGCCACCTGCACCGCCGCCTAAAGATGACAAGAGACCACCTTTGTCCGCCGTCTCAGCACCCGCATTGCCGCCCATCAAGCTTCCGAGCATGCCTTGCAGATCCATGCCAGTACCAGCGGCATCTCCACCACCGGTCATTTGCTTCATCATATCAGCCATCGGATTGGCACCTGCATCAGCACCACCAGTCATTTTTGCCATCATGTCAGCCATAGGATTACTGGCACCTTCGCTCGCGCCGCCCCCCATCATTTGCTTCATCATATCCGCCATTGGATTGGCCGCCTCCGCACTGCCCTCGGTTTGCTGTCCGCCCAGCAATGCGCCAAGGCCGCCGCTGCCTGCCATTTTATCCACGCCGCGTGCGGTTGCGTATCCGATAGCGACTTTCGCCAGCGTTCGCATGAGGCTCATTCATATTCTCCTGAACTGCGGGCTATGTGCCCTTATGCGTCGGTTTAAACCAAATCTGGTGCGCGTCCAAAGCGGTTCGCGAGGCGTGCAACTGTGAGGCCTTGTACAATAATCGAAAAGATCACCACAACATAGGTCGCGGTGAGAATTAATGGCTTCCATTCCCCCTCAGGCAAAGACAGGGCCAAAGCGACGGAGATACCACCTTTGAGGCCACCCCATGTCATAATAGGAATGACGCCCGAACTGAATTGGCGGAAAGGTTTTAGCATCAACACAGGGATCGCCACTGCGGCAAGGCGCGCGACCAATGCCAGTGCAATCGCCATGATGCCCGTCACAAGGAAGCTTGTATCGAAAGCGATCGCGAAAACCTCAAAGCCGATCAACAAGAACAGAACCGCATTCAGGATTTCGTCAATCAATTTCCAAAACGCATCCACATACTCGCGGGTTTGCTGGGACATGCCTTCTTTGGTGCCAATATCGCCAATCAACAGGCCGGCACAGACCGCCATGATCGGGGCGGAAAAATGCAGATAGACCGCCAATTCGTAGCCACCAAACGCTAGGCCAAGGGTCAGAAGTACCTCAAGTGAATAATCATCTATGCGGCGCATTAAGCGGAAGGTGAGCCAGCCAAGAACGATCCCAAGAATAGCTCCGCCAACCGCTTCTTGGAAGAACAGTTTAGCGGCATCAGCGGCGCCGCTGCCATGATGATCATCGCCATGAGGAAAGGCGATTCCGACAAGCACGAGAAAAACGACATAACCAACGCCGTCATTAAACAGCGATTCACCTGCAATCTTGGTTTCCAGCGATTTAGGCAAATCAGCTTCGCGCAAAACTCCTAAGACTGCGACGGGATCTGTCGGCGAAATTAACGCACCAAAGACAAGTGCGACGATCAAGGGCATGCCCGTAAGCCAAGAAAAACCAAATCCAACCACTGCCGTAGAGAGCGCTATGCCAATCGTCGCCATAAGACACACGAGTCGCCATTCTTTTTTGAGATCACTCAGCTTCACATGCAAAGCACCCGCGAATAGCAAAAGACCAAGCATGCCTTCCAGCAGCGCTTCAGAGAAATCGATGCCGGTCACAGTGTCGCGCACCACATTGGCAATCCCAAGGGAGGGGGCGACAAGGTCAACAGAGAGGATAACCAAAGACGCGAGAAGCGAGACCACCAAAATGCCAATTGCGCTTGGCAGTTTCAAAAAGAGATAGTTCAACGCACCAAACGCGCCCGCGAGCACAATCAAAAGCGATGTGATTTGTAAGAAATTCATAAGGAAGTGCACTTAAACTAAACAAGAGTTGTTGCAAACTAAGGGCAGGCTGGACAATTGGAAAGCACCAAGTAAATTGCGTGCTTGACCCTCAGAGCTGCATCGGGTCTGCCAAAGGGATGGATAGAAAAGACAGATTAGACCTCATCGGGGTCATGGCGATGCTCGGGTTTGCAAGCCTGTTTGCGTTCAACCAGATTGTTATCAAGATCACTATCGATGGGCTGCAACCGATATTTTCGGCAGCATTACGCTCTTTGATCGGGTTGGTAGCGCTTTGGCTTTGGATCAAATGGCGTGGCATTCCCATTCGCATGACCCGTGGCCAACTGTGGGGCGGCATACTGATCGGACTTTTGTTCACCTTCGAATTTCTGTGCCTTTTCATCGCGCTCGACATCACGACAGTTAGCCGAGCGAGCGTGATTTTCTACACCATGCCGATCTGGCTTGGCATCACCGCGCATTTCTTTTTACCAGGTGAACGACTTACAGGCATTCGTTTGATAGGTTTTCTGGTAGCGATTTGCGGCGTGGCGTGGGCGTTCTTGAACCGTGGCGGCGGCGAGGCGAGCTTGCTTGGCGATGTGCTGGCCCTGATCGCAGCGTTTGGATGGGCTGGGATCGCGCTTTGTGTGCGCCTTACACCTGTGAGCGAAGCGCCCGCAGAACTGCAACTCGGGTGTCAGTTGGCGATTTCGGGCGTGGTTTTGCTATTGCTCAGCCCGCTCTTTGGGCCGCTGATCCGCGAATTCGAAATGATCCACGGGATCGGCCTGTTGTTTCAGTCAATCGTGATGGTGCTTTTCGGGTTCTTGCTATGGTTTGCGTTGATGAAGATCTACCCAGCCTCCGACATTGCGTCGTTCTCGTTTCTATCACCCGTGTTAAGCGTGTTCTTTGGTTGGTGGATCTTGGGCGAAGAGATCCACGCGCAAACGGTTGGCGCGTTGATTCTTGTGTGTATAGGTCTCGTGTTGATTTCACGCAGGGCAAAGCGCACTAGTTAAGTACCGCAGAAGGTCGCTGGGACGATCTCTTCGGTGCTGGGGGGGCGTTTCAGGTCATCAATATCTTCGCGGTCTTCAAACGGGGTTTGAAGTGCTGCGTTCAAGCGATGAAACGGCGCAAAATCTCCCTCAATTGCGGCGGTAATCATCTGTTCGATCCGATGATTGCGTGGGATGATCACCGGGTTGCGTCGCGCCATGAGCGCTTTTGGGTTCTCTTCATCCTTGATCCGCGCCGACCACCTATTATGCCAAGCATTATAGGCCACGCGATCGGTGATCTCATCAATCGCAGACCCATGGTTGAGCGCCGCAAAAGTGTTTGTGAAATCAGAGCCACCTGTCTCCATTAGATCAAGCAGATCAGCGATTAACGTGCCGTCCTCAATATCGGGCTGCGAAATACCCAGCTTTTCAGCAAAGACCGCGAGCCACTCTACACGCAAGTGATCTTTCATTTCGTGCAGCATAGTAGTGAACCGCTCAACCGCCGACTCTGCATCGGGCATCAAAGGCACCAAAGACGTAGCCAGCTGCGCCATATTCCAAATCGCGATATCTGGCTGATTGGCGTAGCTATAGCGTCCCATGCGATCGATTGAACTGAATACGCGATCTGACGCAAATGCATCCATGAAAGCGCAGGGCCCATAGTCAATCGTTTCGCCCGCAATTTGGCAATTATCTGTGTTCATTACACCATGAATAAAGCCGACACCCATCCACGCGGGGATCAATTTGGCCTGCGCGTCCATCGCCGCTTGCAGCAAGCCTTCAGGGCCATTCGCATGCGGATAATGACGCGCGAGTGTGTAATCGCACAGCTCTTGCAGCTCATCGATTTGCTGGCGCGCGGCGAAGACCTGAAACGTGCCGACCCGGATGTGGGACGCCGCAACGCGTGTAACAATCGCTCCCGGCAACATCGCCTCGCGGTAGATCTCTTCGCCCGTGCTGACCGCCGCCAACGCGCGGGTCGTCGGGATTCCCAGGGCATGCATCGCCTCCGACACCACATATTCGCGCAAGACAGGGCCGAGCCATGCTTTGCCATCACCACCACGTGAATAAGGCGTGCGGCCTGAGCCCTTAAGTTGGATATCGCGGCGATTGCCTTTTATATCAACCACTTCGCCCAACAGCACAGCGCGACCATCGCCAAGTTGCGGGTTGTAATTGCCAAACTGATGGCCTGCATAGAGCTGCGCAAGCGGTTCAGCGCCATCAGGGATCATAGCGCCGCCGAAGATCGCTGCGCGGTCATCGCCCGCATCAATGCCCAGTTCTGTGCTGAGCGAGTCGTTATAGGCAATCAGCTCAGGCGTGGGAGAGGGTTCAGGCATTTGATGGCTGAAAAATCCCGAGCCAAGCTGCGCGAAACTATTGTCGAAAGGAAAGGTCGTTTTCATCTGTTCAGTCCTTCACAACAAGCGCAACATCATTTGATATCCGCTGCGTGGTTTGAAATGGCAACGTCCATATAGCCGCAAAGCGCGCGCGTTTTCGGGATCTACTTCAAGATGCAGCGCTTTCATACCGACGGATTTGAGCATAGCCACGAGGGAGGCGATCACTTCGGAGCCAACGCCACGCCCGCGCACGCCAGAGCGGATGAAGATCTCGTCAATGAACCCATCCAAGCCGCCAAATTCAACGGACCAGCCAAAGGTCACAACAAGATACCCAATCGGCGCGCGTTGAGGGCCGATCAGGTACACCGCCCCATGCGGTGAGCCATCGAGCAGAGGTGTCAGAGCGGCGTGGCGTGAGTCCTCTGTTGATTGTAGAGCTTCTTCCGCGTGGAACGCAGCGACGAGGGGCATGAGCCGCTCAAGATCGTCGGGCTTTGCGAGGTGAAGCGCGGCGCTCATAATCGTGCCAAACGTTCTGTCAGAAGATCAAAGAAGCCCTGCGCGTCCACGTCACCCATAAACATTGCGTTCGGTGCGCGATCTGTGACACCCCACCAATCCGCAACAGTCATGCCAAGAGTCAATTCGGACAGAGTTTCGATTTCGACATTGATGAAACGGCCCGAGAACAACTCTGGCTTGATTAGATAGGCGGTGACGCAAGGATCATGCAAAGGCGCGCCGTCAGAGCCGTATTTGTCGGTATCAAACCGCTCAAAGAAATCGACCATGTCGGCCATCGCATCACATACAGGCGTTGCTTGCGCGCGAAGGGCGTCTATGCGCTTGAGTGTGACGAGAACCTTGTGGGTGACATCCAGTGGCATGATAGTAGTATTTACTCCGGATTTAAACACAATATCAGCAGCTTCTGGATCGACGTAAATGTTAAATTCAGCGGCAGGGGTGATGTTCCCAACCTCAAAATAAGCCCCCCCCATGAGCACAATTTCCTGAATGCGTTCGGCAATGTCGGGGGCGCGCTGTAACGCGGTCGCGATATTGGTCAGTGGCCCAAGCGGGCAAAGCGTGACAGTTTCCGCAGGGCGCGCGCGCAGGGTTTCGATAATGAAATCAACGCCGTGCTGATCTTGTAAAGGCATATCTGGATCAGGCAAAGCCGGCCCATCAAGGCCAGTCTTGCCATGTACATGCTCTGCAGTGACCAATTTGCGTACAAGTGGCGCGTCGCAGCCTGCAAAGACTGGAACATTCGTTTTGCCCGCTAACTCGCAAACAATGCGAGCATTTTTCTGCGTAAGGGCAAGTGGTACATTGCCCGCGACAGCCGTTATGCCTAGCACGTTGATTTCGTCAGGGCTGCCAAGCGCAAGCAGGATTGCGGCTGCGTCGTCCTGACCCGGATCGGTGTCGATGATGATATCTCTTGGCGGCATTATCTGCTCCCGATGTTTGAGCGCACACTGATTTGCCGCGCGTCACTTGTCCAGAGCAGGCGAGGCTAAGGTGGCATGTTCTTGCCGCTACGATTTACGCTTTTCTTCTGCTTTCGCCGCATCCCAAAGAGCATCCATCTCGGCGAGATCTGACTGCTCCGGCGTTCTCCCAATGGCTGCTAAAGCACGCTCAATGCTCTCAAATCGTCGCGTGAACTTGGCGTTGGCTGCGCGCAAGGCTGTCTCGGACTCGATTCCAAGATGACGGCCCAAGTTCACCATCACGAATAGGAGATCGCCGAACTCTTCCTCAACCTCTGCCTGGCTTAACTCTTCACGCGCTTCAACCAGCTCGCCTGCTTCTTCGACGATCTTATCCAAGACCTCATCCGTAGAGGGCCAATCAAACCCGACCCTCGCGGCGCGCTTTTGGAGCTTTTTCGCACGCAACAATGCAGGCAATCCAACTGCCACGCCATCCAGTGTACCCCCTTGGGCTTTGCTCAAACGTTCCGTAGCTTTGATAGATTCCCAATCCTTCGTTTGCTGCTCTGCGGATTTCGCGTTGCTTTGATCGCCAAACACATGTGGATGGCGCGCGACCATTTTGTCAGACATCGTGTTGGCCACATCATCGAAATCAAACAGGCCACGTTCAGACGCCATTTGCGCGTGAAACACCGACTGAAACAGCAAGTCGCCCAACTCGCCGCGTAACTCCTCCCAATCTGCGCGCTCGATCGCGTCGGCGACCTCATATGCTTCCTCAATCGTATAAGGTGCAATGCTCGCGAAATCCTGCGCGACATCCCAAGGGCAGCCTGTTTCGGGATTTCGCAAAGCGCGCATGATCTCGAGCAAACGAGGCAGTCCACCTTTGGGATCATGGATCAAATTCGTATCTGTCATTGCGCTGCGCCGTCCTTTTCTGTCAGATGCATTTCTAACGATAGCCTTGAGGGAGTCCACCTATGCCGGTCGTAAACCGCATCGCCGAATTTTCCGCTGACATGATAAAATGGCGACGTCATTTGCACACGATTCCAGAATTGGCGTTTGATTGCCCAAAAACTGCAGCGTTTATTGCAGAACGCTTGCGTGAGATCGGCGTCGATGAAATCCATGAAGGTATTGCACAGACAGGGATCGTGGCGATCATTAACGGTCAGGGCGGCGGGCCGACGATTGGCCTACGCGCCGATTTTGATGGCCTTCCTATTATTGAGGCGACGGGCTTGGACTACGCCTCCACCCATGAGGGTAAAATGCATGCTTGTGGGCATGACGGGCACACGGTGATGCTACTTGGCGCTGCGCGGTACCTCGCAGAAACGCGTAATTTCAAAGGGCGCGTCGCGTTAATTTTCCAGCCCGCTGAGGAGAATGGGGGTGGCGCAGAAGTCATGGTGCAGGAAGGGATCATGGACACGTTCGACATTGGCACCGTTTATGGCATTCACAATGCGCCCGGTTTTGTCGCGGGCGGGTTTTACACTACACCTGATGCGATCATGGCTGCGGTTGATACGTTTCACATTGATATCAAAGGGGTCGGTGGTCATGGCGCAATGCCTCATGAAACTTGCGATCCTGTGATCGCTGCCTGCGGAATAGCGCAAGCGATCCAGACAATTGTTAGCCGCAATCACTATGCGCTTGATGATCTGGTGGTAAGCGTCACGCAAATTCACACGGGCACGGTCGACAATGTGATCCCCGACACGGCCTATATGAACGGCACTGTGCGCACATTCGATCCCAAAGTGCAGGATATGGTGGAACGTCGCCTGAATGAGATTGTGGCAGGACAAGCGGCCTCTTACGGTGTGACGGCAGAGCTACGGTTTGAGCGCGGTTATCCGGCAACCATCAACCACGCCACTGAAGCGGCGCACGCCGCTGAAGTCGCGCGCGAAGTTGCAGGAGAAAACAATGTCATTGCGGATGCAGGTCGCGAAATGGGTGCGGAGGACTTCGCCTACATGTTGCAGGAACGGCCCGGTGCGTATCTATTTCTAGGTCAGGGGGAAAGCGCGGGACTCCACCACCCTGAGTACAATTTCAATGATGAGATCGCTCCGGTTGGCGCTTCATTCTTTGCGCGTCTTGTCGAACGCTCGCAACCTCTGTCGGAGGTTTGATAAATGGGCTTAGAAGATGCAAAAACACAGGTAGATCATGCCTTTACGCGCGATAATTTGCGTGGGTTAAGCAACGAGAACACATTCGGCGGTGCAACCTCTTTTCTACGGCGGCGCTACACCAAGGATCTTAGCGGTGTTGATCTTGCGATTACGGGCGTTCCCTTTGACCAGGCTACAACCAATCGCACGGGCACCCGCCTTGGCCCGCGCGCGATTCGCGAAGCCTCGAGCCTGCAATCCCCCGATGCGCCCTATGGTTGGGGCTATGATCCGCTGTCCGAGCTTGATGTAGTGGACTACGGCGATCTCGCTTTTGATTACGCGATGGTCAGTGCCTTTCCCGATGCTTTAACGGCCCATATCAAAGGCATTTTGGATGCCGATGTAGCCAGTATCTGTCTAGGTGGCGATCACTACATCAGCTTTCCGATCCTCAAGGCCTACGCCGAGAAATATGGCCCTCTCAGCCTGATCCAATTCGACGCCCATACGGATACGTGGGAAGACGACAACATGGAGCGCATTGATCATGGCACCATGTTTTACAAGGCGATTAAGTTGGGGTTAATCGATCCAAAACGCTCGGTATCTATAGGAATTCGCACGGATAATCCTAATACGTTGGGGGTGAATATCCTTGATGCGCGCTGGGTGCATGAACATGGTGCAGCTGCGGTTGCCAAGCGTGTGAGAGAGATTGTCGGATCGCATGAAACATATGTGACCTTTGATATTGATTGTCTTGATCCGGCCTTTGCACCGGGCACTGGGACGCCTGTTTGGGGGGGCTTGGCGTCGTGGCAGGCCGCCGCGATATTACGTGACCTGGCAGGCATCAACATGGTCGGTGGCGATATCGTCGAAGTTTCGCCGCCCTTTGACACCACAGGCGCGACAGCTATTGCGGGGGCGCATGTTGCAGTTGAATTGATGTCGCTGTGGGGCTGGAACCACTTGGGCAGAGGCACATGAGTAACCAGCCGCTTGGCGGGACTGTAATGGAACACAGGGTTGGCGTGCGTGAAGCCAAAGCAAGAGGGATATGTGCTGCCAAATGTGGCATATCGCTAGGCCAGTGCGCGCAATGAGTTTAAGGGCAAGGTGAAGGGGAACGGCATGTGGATTTGGGTTATCGTAGCGCTCGTGATCTTGGGGGTTGGCTATGTTCAGCTTGCGCCAAGCGATCCGAAACGCTGGCACGCGGATGTGACAGCAGATGCGGATAAGGATTTCGCGGGCGGCGCGGTGCGCATCGTCGATGTAGATCTGGTCGCCATAGACGCTGTGATCCGCAAGAGCGGGGCCAAAGTGCTCTCGGGTAGTGTCGATAGTGGACACATAACTTACATAAGTCGTTCGCGGATCATGGGATTTCCCGACTACATAACGGTGCAAAAATTTGATGGAAAACTGCGTATTTACAGCCGCTTGCGCTTTGGTCAATCAGATTTGGGCGTCAACAAGCGGCGTGTAGAGGGGTGGTTGGCGCAACTCTGAAGACAGGCACTCAGGCGCAACTTCGCGCCACATCGGGACATTGAGGCTCATCTGGCACTGCGCCATGAACATGCGCCCATCCACCTGCAAGCAGGTCATTTGCCCAAGTTCTATCCGAGAGCCACTTTTGTCTGTGCAATAGCAGTCCACCGTTTTACCGCTGGGGCTGGTTACATCCGCGCTGGCAAACATAGGTGCCGCGCACAACAGGAATGTCAGGACTTTTCTCATGACATTAAGTATATCATAAGCAGGCGTATGCGCCAATTTTCGCGCGTTTTCAGGAGTTTTCAACATGGTTCCCATGGACCGCCTCATGCAAATTACCCAACGTTTCGAGTTTCTTGAGGCGAAAATGGCGGGCGGTGCTGATCCGGGCGAAATTGCTGATCTTGCGCGCGAGTATTCGGATATGAAGCCTGTGGTCGAGCAGGTTGCGGCCTATCGCCAGCTTTTGTCCGATATCGAAGACGCAGAGGCGATGCTGGATGATCCTGACATGAAGGAATTGGCCGAAGAGGAATTGCCCGCCTTGAAAGCTGCTATGCCTAAAGCGGAGGCGGCCTTGCAGCTCGCGCTGTTGCCCAAGGACGAGGCTGATGCGCGCCCTGCGATGATTGAAATCCGACCGGGTACCGGGGGCGATGAAGCTGCGCTATTCGCGGCAGATTTACTACGCATGTATCAGCGGTATTCTGAGGCACGGGGTTGGAAATTCGAGATTATCGAGGAACAACTGACAGAGCTTGGTGGCATCAAAGAGGTTACTGGCCACATCAAAGGTGAAAACGTCTTTGCGCGGCTCAAGTATGAAAGCGGTGTGCACCGTGTGCAGCGTGTGCCAACGACGGAAAGCGGCGGGCGTATTCATACCTCCGCCGCGACAGTTGCCGTTTTGCCCGAAGCGCAAGAAGTTGATCTGGTGATTGCCGCGAATGATATTCGCATTGATACGATGCGCGCATCCGGGGCAGGCGGGCAGCACGTTAACACCACAGATTCAGCCGTCCGTATCACGCATATTCCAACAGGTATTATCGTGGTCAGCGCGGAGAAATCGCAGCACCGCAACCGCGAGATCGCGATGCAGGTGCTGCGCACGCGCCTGTATGATGCGGAACGGCAAAGGATTGATGAAGAACGCTCTGCGGACCGTAAATCACAAGTTGGCTCTGGGGATCGTTCTGAGCGCATTCGCACCTATAATTTCCCGCAAGGGCGGATGAGTGATCATCGCATTAACCTGACGCTTTATAAGCTGGATCAGGTGATGGAGGGCGATCTGGACGAGATTATTGACGCACTCACCGCGGATGATCAGGCGACAAAATTGGCGGAAATGAACGGGTGATCTGGCAAGAGCTGATTTTGGCTGTGCGTCATCGGCTTTCTAGGGTGAAAACAGAAGATGTGATGCGTGATCTGCGTATTTTGGCGGCCCATGTTTCGCAGGTGGATGCATCGCGCATGACTTTACATATGCACGACGAGGTGACTGAAAAACAGCGCGAGCACTTCAATCTTTTAGTCAACAGGCGCATGTCGAACATGCCGATTTCCAAGATCATTCAAAAGCGCCTCTTTTGGGGGCGTGAGTTTGAAGTGGATCTAAATGTGCTTGATCCGCGTGGAGACACAGAAACATTGATCGCTGCGTGTTTGAAATTAGGACCGCAGGATAAAGTTCTTGATCTTGGCACAGGTAGTGGTGCGATTGGCCTTACGTTGGCCGCGGAATGGCCGCTTGCGGATGTTATGTGCACGGATATTTCGGATGAAGCTCTGGACGTGGCAAGGCTCAACATGAAAAGTTTTGACGTTGCAGATGGCGTGCGCTTGCTGCGCTCGGATTGGTTTGGAGCAGTTGAAGGTCGCTTTGATCTGATCGTATCTAATCCGCCGTATATAGCGCTTGAGGAGTGGGGCGGGTTGGATTTTGAGGTGCGTGGGTTTGATCCGCGCATGGCCTTGACGGATGAAGCGGACGGGTTGAGCTGTTACCGCGTGATTGTGGCACAAGCAGGTGCGTATTTGGAAAAAGATGGGCATCTGATGGTGGAGATTGGGCATACTCAAGGGTGTGACGTGCAAGACTTGTATGCTGCAGCGGGATTTACACAAATTACATGTTTGCCCGATTTGGCGGGGAGAGACCGGGTTGTTAGCGGCGTTTGGGCTTTTTAATAGCTCCTCTCAGTGAATATTTATCGCTGTTTTGCTTAAGTGGTACGGAATCGGTTGCAGCAACGCGCGCGAAGTGCTTTATGAGAGGTGCTACGCGGGAGAACATGTCTGCTTGTTCCCCTTGGCAACAAGCCACAAATAGTGATCTTGATGTTTGCGCCTCAACCTTGCGCCACTCTTAGATCACAGTGACATTGAGAAGCTGGATTTAAGCTAGATGAGATCATCAAAACCACGTTCGCGGAAGAATAACCGCAATCGTCCGCAGCAAAATGGCGGCAATATCCCTAATCGCGTGTTCGACAGTTCAGGACCCGAAGGCAAAGTGCGCGGCACGCCGCAGCAGATTATTGATAAGTATCAGCAGCTCGCGCGGGATTCTCAGCTTTCTGGTGATCGCGTCGCAACGGAGAACTTTTCCCAGCACGCAGAGCATTATTTACGTATGCTAAGTGCCGCGCAAAAAGAGATCGATGAACGCCGTGAACAGCAAGAGCGCGAGAACCGCGAGCGTCAAGCTGAGCGGGATCGTGAACGCGCCGAGCGTGACGCAGAACGTGCAGAGCGCGAAGCGGCTCAAGCTAAAGAGCAGCCGGTGGTCGCAGAGGCGGTGTCTGGCGAGGGCGCGCAACCTGATGTGATTGAGAGCGCACCAGCTGCAGATAGTGGTCTGGTGGAAACGCCAGAGAGCAAGCCGCGCCGTCAACGCACGCCGCGCAAACCGCGCGGGCCGCGCAAGCCTGTTGAGGGTGACGCGACCATTGATACGCCTGTTGTAGCATCACCTGACGCTGCCGAGTAAATTTTTGGATTTCCAATCGCTTTGCGATCGGATCGCTTGGCGGCTTTGCTCCTAAACCTCACGATTACATGGGGGCTTTGCCCCCAAACCCCCAAGGTATTTAAAGACCAAAGAAGATCTTAAGATTTTGCGACTTCGCGGGCGAGGGCGCAGAATCCTTCGAGGGGAATTTGTTCAGCGCGCTCTGTTGATTTGAGACCCGCTGCACGCAAGTGATCTTCGATATCCGGCGAGATAGACTTAAGCGAAGAGCGTAGCATTTTGCGGCGTTGATTGAATGCTGTGGCGACTAATCTCTCGAGGGTTTTGAAATCAGCTGGAAAGCGCGGTTCTGATAAAGCGGTCAAATGCACAACAGCGCTGGATACTTTTGGCGGCGGACTGAACGCTTCTGGTGGCAGGTTAATCACAATGCGCGCGTCACACCGCCACTGCGCCAACAGGGCAAGGCGTCCATAAGCTTTGCTGCCCGGTTCTGCCACAATACGCTGCGCCACTTCGCGTTGAAACATCAACGTCAGGCTTTGCCAGTAAGGCGGCCATTGTTTGGGGGTAAGCCAGCGGATCAACAGTTCTGTGCCAACGTTATATGGCAGGTTTGACGCCACTCGAATGGGCGGCGTGAGATGGGCCAGCGGGTCAATTCCAAGCGCATCGCCCTCAATTACGTGCAATCGATTTGGATAGGCCTGCGCAATTTCATCCAAGGCCGGCAAACAGCGCGCGTCCTTTTCAATGGCGAGCACTTTGCGTGCGCCTTCCGAGAGCAACCCCCGCGTCAGACCACCCGGCCCGGGGCCGATCTCAAGGACATCACACTGACTCAGATCCCCTGCTTGGCGGGCAATTTTCGCGGTAAGATTCAGATCCAGCAGAAAGTTTTGTCCCAGAGATTTTCGCGCACTTAGTTCATGGCGTTCTATCACGTCACGCAACGGGGGAAGTGGATCAATTGTGGTCATGTGGTGCTCATCCTTGCGGCCATGCGCAGTGCTTCGATCAAGCTGGTCGGATTGGCGATGTCTTTGCCTGCAATGTCAAAGGCGGTTCCGTGATCTGGCGAGGTTCTGATGAAACTTAGACCAAGTGTGATATTGACACCCTTGTCGAAATCCAGGGTTTTGATCGGGATCAGTGCTTGGTCGTGATACATGCAGATCGCTGCATCATAGTGCGCGCGCGCGGCTGCGTGGAACATTGTATCGGCTGGCAATGGACCGGAGAGTTTATACCCTTGCGCGCGAAGACGTTGCAATACGGGGGCAATGATGTCCGCGTCCTCAAATCCCATTTTGCCGCCTTCACCTGCGTGCGGGTTCAATCCAGATACGGCAATGACCGGATCTTTGATTCCGAATTGTGCGCGTAAAGCATCATTAGTTATAGCGATGACGCTTTCTAGTCCTGCGGGTGTTAAAGCGTGCGGCACATCTTTCAAAGGAATGTGGATCGTTGCGGGAACAACGCGTAATTGCTCCGAGGCCAGCATCATAACCACATCGCTTTTACCATCCAATGCGGCCAGAAATTCTGTGTGGCCGGGGTAAGCAAAGTTTGCACCATCTTGCAGCGCTTGTTTGTGGATTGGAGCGGTGCAGAGCGCTCCCGCTTCCCCAGTTTGAACAAGGCGCACGCCAGTTTCAATCGCGTCGATCACGCCCTGGGCGTTGGCGCTGTTTGCCAGCCCCAAGCAGTTTTCCTGTGCGAAGGGTTGCCTCAAAATAGGCAGGGCCTTCGCGCAGACCGCTTGGGTTTGCGCGGGTGTTTCTATCTCTAGGAACGGCGTTCCGTTTGGTAGGTGCCTTGGGTCGCCGATCCAGAAGAACGGTAATTCAGCACGCAATGCGTTCCACGCTTTCACAGCGATCTCGGGACCTATGCCTGCTGGTTCACCGCAGCTGAGCGCGATTGGCAAGTGCATGATTACTTCTCAACGATGCGGGCATCAGCGCGCAGTTCTTCGAGGTACCCTTTGGAAAACGATGCCAGCCGCTGGTTTTGCAGACCAAGGGAAAGCTCGGCACGATCTACCTCTTGCTCAAGCTCAGGGGTGCGTCCGCACAACATCAAGACCACCAAAGTTTGCCCGTCCGCGCGTGTCAGCGCCGTAGAAGTCTCACCGGGATCCATCTTGGCAAGTTCCAGCGCGATGTCCGTTGGGATTTCGCTAGGCTTTTTGGAGCCACGATCCAGAACACTGGGGTCTTGGCCCTTTGCAACACCATAAAGATCATCACAGCGATCTACGCGACTTTGCACTTTACGCGCGGCTGCGAGCGTCGCGTCCGTGCGTCCGCCTGAAATGTAGTAGGCCGCGTATTCAATTGCTGCGTATTTCGGTTCAGGCACGTCGGATTCTTCGATGCCGCGCAATTGAAACAAGGCAATCGCGTTTTGCAAAGGGATCGGATCAGTAATTTCGCCGGGTGCAAGACCCAAGAGCAGCGGGCGCAACGGGGCTGGCAATTGCGTGATGGGCAACCAATCAAGGCGGCCACTGCGTGCTTTTGAAGGCGAAGCAGAGTAGCGGCGCGCTTCTGACGCGAAGGCGGCTGTGCTGGTAATTTGCGAGATGCGTTCGGCGCGTTCTTGCACCGCGGCGGCCTGACTTGGAGGGGCGGGCATGATAATTTCAGAGAGCAACACGCGAATGCCACCGCCAGATCCAGATGCGGCGATTAAGCGATCTACATCTTCTTCGCTGACTGTTATGCGACTGCCGAACTTGGCTTGAACCAATTGACGCCATGCGAGACCGGACAAAACGAATGCACGAAATGCGTCTTCAGAGACGCCGCCAGCATTGATCGCTTTGATGAACTCTGCGGTTTCAAGATTCACGCGTCCGGCGAATTCCCCCATGCCTGCGTCAACCTCTTCTCGGGTTGGCGAAATACCAACGGATTGCGCCGCGCCAAGTTTCAAGCGGTCCTCAATAAGCTGTTCGCGCGCAAGTTTTTTGTGATCGCCGGGGGCGCGCAGTAGGCCTAGAAATTTGATGCGCTCATCGATTTCAAAATTCGTGATCGAGCGATCATTGACCTTAATCGCTGTTGCGAAAAGCCCTTGTGCGTTTGAGTGCTGCACGCTGCCAAAAGTGAACAAAGCCCCACATGCGAGGGCATGTGCACATGTGCGCGTGAAAGACTTAAAAGAGAATTTCATGTAATCCATTTCGTTTATTTCCTGCATGTGCGGCGTGTTGATTTTCCGCTGCCTCCTGTGCCAAACCCTAAAAGCGAGACGGAGAGCTCATAGGTTGTTGCTGGCACCAGCGTTGTTGATCTTGCGAAGCTTCTTATCACGCCAAAGCCAACTGTGACGCATTCGTTTTTATAAGTGAGACCACCACCGGTCTTTGCCGCGCGATCTGTTATCAAATCATATTGGACATCCGCATTTGTCGTCCAGTGCTTATTGATCTTATATGTCCCGCTGAGCGACCATTCCGCAACGGAGGCGGCTCGGCTTTCATCCGCATCCGCATCAAGCTGCACATATGTGCCTGAGACGCTTAGCTTATTGCGCGCGTATCCGACGCGCGCCTCTGCTTTGACGGGTTCAAAACTGCGGTCAAACAGTCCCCTCGCTTGCAAAAAACCACCCCAAGCTGCGGTATAGTGCACCGCGAGAAGCGTGTCGGAGGTTTGGTTTTTCAACCCCGAACTCGCCGAAAAGGCTGGATCCATCGTATCGCGGAAAACTTGTCCAACTGTCACACCACCTGACCACGTCTCAGGGTTAAACCGTTTCCAACTTGCACCGAGCGCGCCAATGACGCCCGTTTCGCGCCGTTCTTTTGTGGGAAAGTGAGACAGGGATAAAAGATTGCCCTCGTCAAAATCTGTACTGATATTTTCATCGTTGGGCAGGACAGAAGGGCTGCCACCAACCCAACCGATCTGTGCAAGGGGTTCGGCCAAATAGCGTGATCCGTCAGCGCTGGTACTGTGTAAAGGATACCTAAGCGTCAGTGCGATAGCCGGTGTGGTTTGCACTGTCCGTCCTCGCGCGGTGGAATCCTGCACAACCGTGTGACTGTCGACCCCGAGGGATGTCAAAAGACCGAAGCGCATACCGCCACCGACTGTCCATTCATCCTGCCAATACAGATCGAAATTGATCCGTGCCATATCACGCCCGATGATGTCCGTAAGAGAGACCCGTTTGTGACCATGAAGCGCAAGTGCTGCGCGTAATTCGCCGCCTAGGCGGGTTGGTCGATAGCGGCGCTCATAGGTTACGTTGCCAATGAGCGTTGGTTGTGTGTCGTTGCTTTCATTGTCACGAAGAGTTTCGTAATTCAGCAATTCAGCATGAAAAAACACATCTCGCTTCACGCGAGACAGGGTGATTCCTGATCCAAGGCGATCTTTCCCCGAATAGCCATAAAGCGAGCGGTAGCCACCGTCTGACGCAGTTTCCACATCGAAATCCAGTTTGAATCCTTGCCCCAAATCAAAGCGCGCGAAACCTGTCAGATAGTGCCGTTGCACATCGGGGAGGACCGTGTCCTGAGACACCGCGCCGTTTAATTCTATATACCCGCGCCTGAACATTTTGCGAAAGCGTAGCTCAACCGTGTTTGTGACCGGAGAGACATAGGGAGTAATCGTAACGTCCGCGTGTTCGCCAAGCGTGATGAAATATGGAACCTTAACGCCAAAGCCCAAGACTGTGTTGGAGACGAACTTTGGAATGGTAAAGCCAGTTGTGCGCTTAAGCGAAGGATCTGGTATCCGCATCGTCGGAAGATACAGAACTGGCACGCCAAGCAAACGAAACTGCGCACGGCGGAAATAGATCTGTTTTTCTTTGCGATCATGGATCGCCCGATCCGCACGAATTTGCCAAATTGGAATACCCGTGCCGCAAATTTGGCAAGAGGTTGCAATGACTTTGCGTAGAACCGTATGGCGACCCTCCACACGATCTGTTTGAGCGGAGAGAATCTGCAACTCCTGATCCAGGACGTAGCGCGCGCCGCGCAAAATTCCGTTTTCAAGTTTGCTATCGAGATCCGCACTGTCCGCGATCATCACGTCGCCGTTCTTCTGCGTCAGCTGCACAGGGCCTTTTATGATCAATTCATCGCGCTTTTGATCATAAATAATTTCATCTGTGAAAAGGCGAATACCGTCATAGAACGCTTCGACATTGCCTGTTGCCACAAGACGCTCGTCTTCGGTAATCATAACGCTATCCGCCACCAAGAGAGCTGCATCAACATCTTGTGCGCGCGCAGGCACGCTGAGCATCGCAACAAATAGCAACGATGTTGCCAAAATGCGCAGTATGTGGACAGCGTAGTTCATCCGTCTTCCATATGCAGCAGCAAACCGAGCGCAAGTAAAATCGAAGCAATAGGAGGGGTCCAAGCGGCTATCATTGTCGGAAGTTGCCCGTTTTCCCCCAAGATCTGCGCGAAATTGCGCACGTAATAAAGCCCAAAGCCCATCATGATGGCCGCCAGTACTGCAACACCGGTTTTACCAAATCGCGTGTGGCGCATGGTAAAGCTTGCGCCAACCAAGACCATAGCCATCAAAAAAAGCGGTCTTGCAAACTCCATCTGTTGCCAAACTTTATGACGACGCGCGGAAAACCCTGCTTCTTCGAGGCCTTCGATATAGGCATCCATTTCCCAAATTGAGATCGCCGCAGGTTCGGAAAAACTGTCTCTGATATTGTCAATTGTGAGGGTCGTTGGCAGCATAAGTGCGTCAATTTCCCTGGCGGTTTCTTCAGGGTTGCCGGATGTGTCCAATGACCATTGTTTTGCGCGGATCAATTGCCAGCCTGTGTTCGTTAGACGGGCTTCGTCGGCAATGATCCGGGTTTTGGGTTGGCTGTCGGTATTATATTGCAGAAATCTCGCATCAAATAGCGTTCGCATATCGTCAGAGGTGGACAATGCGTGAATGACGGTTTGCCCATTTTCATCACCCTGACGGAGCCACAGACCGTCGCGACCAATGGAAACCGCATTTTTCTTCTGGCTTTTATATTCCTGCTCAAGAGTGATGTATTGCCGCGTGGTTGAGGCGACAATCGGGTTGAACAATGTGACAGTTGTTATCCCGATCACAGCGGCAACACACATGGGCGAGGCCAATGTGACAAGCGCCGACCGACCGGCAGAGCGCGTCACCACCAATTCAGACGTGCGTGCCAAAGTAAGGAACAGCGACACCGCAGATAGGATCATTACTAGTGGCAAGATTTGATAAATTGCGCCGGGCGCATTGAACAAGGTGAGGAAAACGATGTCGGAGAAACTCACATCTTTGCTATCAAATCGGCGCATCTGCTCGACGAGGTCAATCAATGTAAGGAACGCAAGGAAAATCAAAAGCGTTGTCAGGAATACCCGGAAAAACCTACGTGCAAAATAGAAATGAAGGATCATGCAGGCTCCTCCACCAAGCTGGGGCTTTTATTCAATCGGCGTGGTCGCGCGGCAAGATAGAGCATGGTGAAAACAGCACCGAACCCAAAAACGCTTTGCGCATAGACCAAAGGCCATAGCTGCGCATTTGCACGGATCGGATCCGTCACAATGCTCTCGACCAGTTTTACCATCACCAAAAGCGAAATAGCTCCGATAATTTGCCTGCCAACGCCAAACCGAGAAAAACCGCCAAGCAGCAACGTCGAAAATCCGATAAGAGCGGCTACCACACATAAAATTGGTTGATTAAAGCGGCTGTGCGCTTCTTCCAAAATGCGTCCAGTGCTTTGCCCAGATCTCTTTTGGACAACATCAGTGGCAAACAAAAGCTCGAGTGTTTGATATTGATTAAGGCTCTTATAAAATGACCCAGGATTTTCGATCAGGCTTGATATGCTATAGGAAAAATCTGTAAACTTGGTTTTAGTCAGCTTTCGTGTGTCTTCATTCAACGTATGTGTGACTCCGCTCACCATCACCAGTTTCGGACCTGTGGGTTCATTCACCAAAAAACCATCGACTGAAGAATAAGTCGTCGTGCGGCCTTCATTTCTGCGATCGCTCAGGAACACATCTTTTAGAACGCCCTCTGGGGTAATTTCGCGGATGTAAAATGTAACGCCTTTAGTGGGGTTCATGAACTCGCCTTCGCGCAACAATTGCGAAGACAGTGAGCCGGTGATCTCGTTTTCGCGAAAGCGAAGTTGCTCTAAAGACGACGGAACAAGATACTGGGTTAGCACCATCATGAAAGTCCCGACGATAAATCCGAACATTACAACGGGGCGCGCCAAACGCCAGGGCGAATAGCCCGTGGCTTGCATCACCACCAACTCGCTTTCAGATGCAAGACGGTTGGTCACGTAGACCGAGGCTGCGAAAGCGGACATCGGCAAAACCATGCGAATTACATTTGGTAAGCTTAGCGCGGTGAATTCCAGAAACACAGAGGCGGGTTGACCATCAGCGATCAGGCGATCAAACAGGATTACTGCCCGGTTGATCCAGTAAACCGAAACCAGCACCAGCGAGAAAAAGCCGAACAGCACAAAAAGTTGCGACAGTACATATCTGTCGAATCTTGCCAAATCTGCCCCCATTTACTGCCGTTTTTTCGTGTTCTACCCTATTTGGCCGCTCTGGAAAACTGCTATCTGGCAAAGCCGCAGTATCCCCGCTATCCCTATGGGAAATTTGCAAAAGGAAAGCCCTGCGATGTCCAACCTTATGACGACCTCTTTCACCGCCGTTGATCTTGATGCTCTTGCCGGATTTGAAGGCCGTATCGCGCTGGTGGTGGCAAGTGATGGCAAGCTGGACGCGGGTGCGCGCCGTGTGAACAGGTTGACCAAAGGGGCAGTCGCGCGGGTGATCGAAGCTGGCAAATTGGAAGACGCCAAAGCGGGCACAGTGGTCACGTTGAATTTCCCAGCGGGCCTTGCAGCGACAGCGGTTGATATCCTGTGCCTCGATCGCCGTCCCAATGCGTTGGATGCACGCAAAGCAGGGGCCTCGTTTGGCAAGCTTATTGATCAAGGTGCTGCCTTGCTTGTCGCAGGAAGCAACGCAAAAACAGTTCAAATTGCACTGGGTGCTGCGATGCGCGCCTATGAATTCAATCCGCACAAGACCTCCGTTGATGACAAAGTGCGAAGCTTGAGCGTTATGTGCGCCAAGCCTGAAGAGCAAGAAACTGAAGCCACGACATTACGCGCTATTGTCGAGGGCGCGCATATGACCCGCGATTTGGTCAACGAACCTGCCAATGTTTTGACCACGACCGAGTTTGCGGATCGTCTGAAGGAAATGGAAAGCCTCGGGCTCGAAGTGGAAATTCTTGAAGAGGCCGAATTGGAAAAGCTTGGCATGGGCACGCTTTTGTGTGTCGGTCAAGGCTCTGACAGCCCGTCCAAGGTCGTGGTTATGCAGTGGAAAGGTGGCGCGTCTGAGGACAAACCGCTGGCTCTTGTCGGCAAAGGCGTTGTGTTTGACACAGGCGGTATTTCGCTCAAACCCGGCGCTGGCATGGAAGATATGACCATGGACATGGGTGGCGCTGGCGTCGTTTCGGGCGTGATGCGCACCTTGGCGATGCGCGGAGCGAAAGCAAATGTTGTTGGCCTCGTCGGCTTGGTTGAAAACATGCCGTCAGGGAATGCGGTGCGACCCGGTGATGTGATCACCTCGATGAAGGGCGATACAGTCGAGGTCATTAACACCGACGCGGAAGGCCGTCTCGTGCTGTGCGATGTAATGTGGTATGCTCAAGATCGCTTTGACCCGATTGGCATGATTGATCTCGCGACGCTCACGGGTGCGATTATTGTTGGACTTGGTCACGAAAATGCGGGCGTTTTCTCGAATGATGATGATCTGTGCAAAGCCTTTTTGAAAGCCGCAGAGGCCGAGGGCGAGGGGGCGTGGCGCATGCCCCTAGGGCAAGCTTACGATGATATGCTCAAATCCCGAATTGCGGATATGAAAAATATCGGGGGTCGTGCGGCTGGATCGGTGACGGCAGCACAATTCTTACAACGGTTTGTAAAAAACGGCACACCTTGGATTCATCTCGATATCGCGGGTGTGGCGTCAGTCAAATCTGAAACCACACTTGCGCCTGTGGGTGCTACGGGTTGGGGTGTGATGGCGCTGAACCGGCTTGTGCAGGACATGCTTGAGGCTTGATATGGGCGCGGTCTATTTCTATCACCTGACGCGCAAACCCCTTGAAGCGACGTTGCCTTTGCTCCTTAGCAAAGCGCGCTCTGCGGGGTGGCGCTGTTTGGTGGTTGGTCGCAATCCTCAAAGGTTGGATGCGCTTGATACGCAGCTTTGGCAGGGTGCTGGCACAGATTTTTTGGCCCACGGACGCGCAGGCGGCGTGCAAGACGCTGCGCAACCTATATTGCTCGCCGACACGCAAACGGATATCAACGACGCCGCATGCGCCATGTGTATAGATGGCGCAGATGTCACGCCGGATCAGGTGAAAACTTACGCGCGCACCTGTATCCTGTTTGACGGCAATAATGAGCAAGAGGTACAAACGGCGCGCATCCAATGGAAAACCCTTACCGATGCAGGCTGCGCCGCGCAATATTGGTCAGAAGACAGTGGCACTTGGACAATGAAAGCCAAGAAAGACTAACCGCACGCCTTCCTATCTCTTAAAACGTCTCCGACAGAGGCATCAAACCTATCCACCTGCGTTTAACGGACCAAAACCAAAGTCCCGCCTGAAATCTCAATCCGCTCAAAGGTTTGCAAATAGCTCATTCCCAATAAGGATTGGGACATTTGCCCTTCATTCACATCCACTCGAAAACGTGGTATTTCAGCGCCTTCCAATCCAAAACTGTCAGTCCGTACAGAGGCAATCCGCACAGGGCCATTTGCCGTCATTGCTTCATTTAAAAACGCGAGTTCTTCGATCTCAATACCTGCAGCAGTCGCATCGGCTTTGCGCAAAACCACGCCAGTTGCGCCCGTATCGACCACAAACCGAATCGGAATACCGTTTATCATGGCTGTTGCATAGTAATGTCCGTCGCGCGCGCGGGGCAGCTCGATCCGCGCGCCATTCTCAAATACAGCTTGTTGTGGCACCACGGTCTGGCGAATATCGCTCCACATGCCATATGCGGCGATTACACCAATGAAAATCAGTGCCCAAACAGCCAACTGTTGCAGCACTTTGTTCATAGAATTGCGCCCGCTGGTGAAAAACCAAAAGGCAATGACACTGCCCAAAATCACCAGATAGATTAGATTGCCAAAGTCATCGCCGGAAAATTGCTGCATCACGAATCTCCTTTTGATTTATGTAGGCGCGATCCCGAGTAGACCAAAGTCTTGCAAGCCATTTAGCATGAATTGCACAGCCAAAGCAGCCAAGAGCATGCCCAACAAGCGCGAAACGACGTTGATTCCTGTTTTGCCAAGCAGCCGCTCCAGCGGTGTAGCGGCTTCAAAGAAAATAAAGGTGACAAGTAAGACCAAAACCATGACAGCCAGTGATAGACCAAGGCCGCTAAAACCGGGATGTGCGCCTGCTAGTAGGATCACTGTCGCTATAGATCCGGGGCCTGCAATCAAGGGAATGGCCAGCGGGAAGACCGACGGATCATCAAGGTCGTCGTCTTCCTCTGCCGTATCTTCACGCCGTTTCGTACGCCGTTGGAACAACATATCAAGCGCTGTAAGCAGCAATAAAATGCCGCCTGCAATCTTGAACGCGGCCATGGAAATGCCGATAAATCCCAATAAAGCTTCACCGAAAATGGCGAAAAGAGCTAATATTCCCGCTGAGACCAGTGTTGCGCGGATCGCAATGGCGCGCCTTTGTTTGACGCTCATCCCTTGTGTCAGAGCCACAAATAAAGGCGTCAGACCGATGGGATCGATAATGACGAATAGCGTCACAAAAGAGGTTATGAAAAACGCGGTGTCGATCATTACTTTTCCGCCGCGTCCAGCTTCTCAAGCGCGGCCATCCACATGGCTTCTGCGCGGCCATGGGCCTCCATGACTTCCGCGTATTTCTTGTTCCATGTCTCCAATTCACCCTTGCGCGCATCTTCGTAAAGGACTGGATCGGCAAGCTTTTTCGCTAGTTTATCACGCATATCGTCGATCTTGGTCATGCGTTCTTCGCATTTACGTACATCCGCGCGCAGCGCTTTCATCTGATCTTGGGAGGGACGCTTCGCCTTTGGTTTTTCGGATTGCTTCGCGTCTTTGCCCTTTTTCGCGGGCTTGTCATTGCTCAAAAGCATCTTGCGGTAGGCTTGCAAGTCTTCCTCATAAACCGATACGTGCCCGTCCTTCACCAGCCACAACCGATCGGCGACCATCGACAGCAGATGCATATCATGGCTGACTAGAATGACAGCGCCGCTATATGCGGTCAAAGCGTCAACAAGCGCTTCGCGGGACTCGATATCAAGGTGGTTGGTTGGCTCGTCCAAAATCAGCAAATGCGGGGCAGGGAGCGTGGCGAGCAGCAGCGACAAACGCGCCTTTTGACCACCCGAGAGGCGACCAACAGCCGTATCCGCCTGATCCGCGCCTAGGCCAAAGCCTGCAAGCCGCGCGCGCAACTTTGCTTGGCCTTCCGTAGGACGTTCGCGCAAAAGGTGCTCTAGCGGAGTTTCGTCGACGTAAAGTTCATCCACTTGATGCTGTGCAAAGAAGCCAATGCGCAGCTTGTTGGAGGTCACCATAGAGCCACTTGCGATCTTGAGGCGATCCGAGAGCATTTTGGAAAGGGTCGATTTGCCCTCACCATTGCGACCAAGCAGCGCGATGCGATCGTCTTGATCAATCCGCAGATTGAGATTGCGCAGAATGATCGTTTCGCCGTAGCCTACAGAGGCCTTTTCGGTCGCGATAATCGGCGGCGACAGCTCTTCGGGTTTGGGGAAGGTAAACACAGTGCGCGCCACATCTTCGGGCGCACGAATGGTTTCCATTTTCTCCAGCGCTTTGACACGAGATTGCGCTTGCTTGGCTTTTGACGCTTTAGCTTTAAAACGGTCCACAAATGCTTGTAAATGTTCGCGTTTCGCTTCTTGCTTCTTCGCAGCGGACGCCATCAATGCGCGCTTTTGTGCGCGCTGTTTGGCGAACATGTCGTAGGTACCTGTGTAGTAGATCAGGCCCTTGTCTTCGAGATGCAGAATGCCACCAACAGACCGGTTCAACAGCTCGCGGTCGTGGCTGACGATCAAAACAGTATGTGGATACTTAACAAGGTATGCCTCTAGCCACAGCGCGCCTTCAAGGTCGAGGTAGTTGGTCGGCTCGTCGAGCAGCAGCAGATCAGGTTCGGAGAAGAGAACCGCCGCCAATGCCACGCGCATCCTCCAGCCACCAGAAAAAGCAGAGCAGGGTTGCAATTGTTCATCATGTGTAAAGCCGAGGCCTTTGAGGATCGTCGCGGCGCGCGCTTCGGCGGACCATGCATCGATATCCGTTAGGCGGGTTTGAATTTCAGAAATGCGGCTCGGATCCGTTGCGGTTTCCGCTTCTGCTAAAAGCTCTTCGCGCTCTGTATCTGCGCGCAAGACTGTGTCGATGAGAGACACTTCGTTGCCCGGCACCTCTTGGCTGACACCACCAATTTTCCAACCCTGCGGCATGCTGACGTTGCCAGTATCAAGCACCATCTCTTTGCGAATGATCTTGAATAAAGTGGTTTTGCCAGAGCCATTGCGCCCCACGAGGCCAACTTTATGGCCTGTTGGAATGGTGACGGATGCGTTTTCGACCAAAGTGCGGCCCGCGACGGAGTATGTGATGTCAGATATCTTAAGCATGGCGAGCCTCTAACAGAGGCGTAGAGGCGGCGCTAGCGGTGTTTTATGCGCGCTTGTTGCGCATACCTGTGACGTGTTTGATAGATAGATTACTGCTGATCTCGGAAAAGTGCGCGCTTGTCGGATCAATGAGCGCAATCTTTGCGGCGCTTTCGTGATGTATTGCCCAGCCAAAAGTCTTCACAAGCGGAGATGCACGCAGGCAGGCTTGGCCCCTCGAGAAAGATCCTGCACGAAACAGGGTATGTTTATCTTCTGGGATGTCTTTGGGCAAAGCAGCGACGGCACTCAGCAAGTCATCACTTTCCAAAGTTTATGGGGGTATCAACGATGCGCCCATACAGCATGCGCGCAACGGATCCTTCTTTTTTCGGGCGCCGTCGCAATATTCACGCGGCAATCCTCGGATGGGTGAATAAGCGTATCGGAATATTTTGTGCTGTGCATCGCTGCCATCCCGTCTTGTTCGTATAATGTTCTAACGTAGGGCGAATATGTCAACAGGATGCTTTTCATGTGCGAAACCCCATGCTAAGCGCGCGTCAGAATTCACGGTTGCACGCCGCATAGGGCGGCACGCCCCTCAAATAAAGGAAGTCTCCCATGGCTCTGGAACGCACATTCTCTATCATCAAGCCTGATGCAACACGCCGTAATCTTACAGGTAAGATTGTTGCGAAATTCGAAGACGCAGGTCTGCGTGTTGTCGCTTCCAAGCGCATCCAAATGACACTTGCACAAGCGCAATCGTTTTACGGCGTTCACTCTGAGCGTCCATTCTTTGGCGAACTGTGCGAATTTATGATCTCTGAACCAGTCGTTGTGCAGGTTCTGGAAGGCGAAGGCGCAATCGCGAAAAATCGCGAAGTCATGGGCGCAACAAACCCTGCGGACGCAGCAGCGGGAACAATCCGCGCCGAGTTCGCGGAATCAGTTGGCGAAAACTCTGTACACGGTTCCGACGCGCCTGAGACAGCAGCAGAAGAAATCGCGTTCTTCTTCTCCGGCCTTGAATTGGTAGGTTAACAATTGTCGGGGGCAACGTGGGGGCCAGCCCCCACACTCTCGGGATATTTGTAGCAAGATGAAGACGGGCGTTAGCGCGCTTTTACGATGACGCCAATCGCATCTAGGGCTGCTTCAAGATCGGAGCGGCCCTTTTCTTTTGTACTTTTGGGTGTGTCTTTGAGTATGTCGAATGTCACATGCAACGCGGCTTTTTCAGCGCCTTGGCAATCATTCCATGGACGCCCTTGCAGGCCCATTGCGAGCGCGTAAAAATCGATGAAATGCGGCTTTGTCCTAGCGCGAATGAGTTTGGTATAGCAGGCTTCAGCGCCTAAGTCATGGACCTGTTGAGCACTTGTTAAACCTGCTCTTGCAAAGCTGATGTCACTTGCTGGCCCGAGATTGGGAATGCTGGATACGAGATCTGTCATGTCTCTTGTCTAACACAGGGACGGGAGATCAGATAATGGCAAAATCCGTAAATAGAACAGGTATTTCCGGTTTTTCTCTAGGTTTGTTTGCCGGTGCGGTTTGAATAGTTTTTGCTGGTGGTTCGGGGGGATCTGAGAAGGCCATTTGGTATCCTTTCATGCCGATTGCTAGTTTATAGGAATAGGCTTGGCTGGGGTTGTGGGCTGTAGTTTGCCGGAATTGGGGTCTTTGTGAGGTATCTCACAACCAAAGCGTCCTTCGCGGATATCGCAATTTGCGCGCTTTTACCCATTGCAGAGTGACCCGCTTAGACCCTATGTATGAAGTACGGATCGTGGTTGCCTCGCAAACATGGCCCGGGAGAGTTTCGCTGCGTCCCACTTTGCTTGAAGCAATGTCGATTGGACGCAGACCGATACGGTATTTTGATGATCTGGTTAAAATAGATGTCAAACGACCTTACGACGCGCCGTTTCTTTGATTTGAAGAGCGGCATTTTAACGGGCACGCCATTGGTAACGATGTGACGTGTCGGAGAAGAAACGCGATGAAGCGTGCGCAGGTTATGAGTTTGAGAGCAGGAGCCCCGCAAGGGCTCTGCCGCCGTGCGCGCACTATCGCCACAAATAGACGTCCCACACAGTGTACAAATGGACCGCCAGATCATGCATTTGATCGGGCCAATGTAAGCTGTGTCAGGCGCAATCGGATATCATGGCTAAGAAAATGCTTATCGATGCCACCCACGCGGAAGAAACGCGCGTTGTTGTGGTCGACGGAAACAAGGTCGAAGAATTTGATTTTGAATCAGAAAACAAACGCCAGCTTGCTGGCAACATCTATCTTGCAAAAGTAACACGGGTTGAGCCGTCGCTTCAGGCGGCCTTCGTAGATTATGGTGGGAACCGTCACGGTTTTCTAGCGTTCTCTGAGATACATCCTGATTACTATCAGATCCCCGTCGCGGACCGTGAGGCCTTGATGGAGGAAGAGCGCGCCTATGCAGAAAGCCTGCGCCTGCGCGATGAAGAGCAAGATAAACCCAAGCCGCGCCGTCGTCGCCGCTCCTCCGCGAAAGCTGCTGAGGCGTCAAGCGATGATGCGGTCGTCAGTAAAGAGATAGAGTCGCCGGAAGACACCACGTCTGGTGATATCGCTGGCATGGAAACAATTGATCTGGGCGACGTGGCTGTGGAAACGGTCGAGGCTGTACCAGAGGGACCATCCCCGATGGAGACGGTTGCGGAAACGCCCGTGGAAACATCTGTTGCAGATGAAGCAGTCGAGGAGACTGCACCAGAGGTAGACGCTGACGCGGATGTGCCTGCGGAGGAAGTCGCAGCTGCTGAGTCAGATGATGATGAGGTCGAGGACGATCACGCGCGTAAAGCCAAGAAGGCGACGCAGCGTGATGAAAACATCGAATCCGTTGCGGATGATGATGACGTTGAGGACATTCGCCCACCGCGCAAACCGCGCCCACGTCGTTACAAGATCCAAGAAGTCGTAAAAGTGCGCCAAATTCTTTTGGTTCAAGTTGTTAAAGAAGAGCGCGGCAACAAAGGCGCGGCGCTAACGACCTACCTGTCTTTGGCAGGGCGTTACTGCGTTCTTATGCCAAACACTGCTCGTGGTGGCGGCATTTCCCGCAAGATCACCAACGCCGTAGATCGTAAGAAACTCAAAGAGATAGCGAACGAAATAGAAGTGCCCCAGGGTGCTGGATTGATTGTGCGCACCGCTGGTGCCAAACGCACCAAGACTGAGATCAAGCGCGACTACGAATATCTGCAACGCCTTTGGGAGCAAATTCGCGAACTGACCCTTAAATCCATCGCCCCCGCGAAGATTTATGAGGAAGGCGATCTGATCAAACGTTCGATCCGCGATCTTTATAACCGCGACATCGATGAAGTGTTTGTTGAAGGCGAGCGCGGATATCGCACGGCGAAAGACTTTATGAAGATGATCATGCCGTCGCACGCGAAAAACGTGAAGCTCTACACGGAGCCCATGCCATTGTTCGCGCGTTATCAGGTGGAAAGCTATCTGTCGGGTATGTTTAATCCGACCGTACAGCTGAAATCTGGCGGTTATATCGTGATTGACACCACCGAAGCCCTGGTTGCGGTTGACGTGAACTCTGGTCGTGCGACCAAAGAAGGCTCCATTGAGGACACAGCGACCAAGACTAACCTTGAAGCGGCCGAAGAAGTGGCGCGTCAATTGCGTCTGCGTGACCTTGCGGGCTTGATCGTCATCGACTTCATCGACATGGACGAGCGTAAGAACAACGCAGCGGTTGAAAAGCGCATGAAGGACAAGTTGAAGTCTGATCGCGCGCGTATCCAAGTTGGTCGCATTTCCGGCTTTGGCCTTATGGAAATGTCGCGCCAGCGTTTGCGCCCCGGCATGATCGAAGCGACGACTGCGCCTTGCCCATCGTGCCATGGTACAGGCTTGATCCGCTCTGATGATAACATGGCGTTGAATATTCTGCGCCAGATCGAGGAGGAGGGCGTGCGCCGTCGCTCACGCGAAGTGCTTGTGCGCTGTCCAATTGCTATCTGTAACTATCTGATGAACCAGAAACGCGAGCATATCGCGCAGATCGAGCTGCGCTATGGCCTGTCCGTGCGTATTGAGGGCGACCCGCATATGGTCAGCCCCGATTTCGCGTTGGAGAAATTTAAAACTGCGACGCGCATTGTGCCGGAGCCGACCGCGCATGTCGTCTCTGTCGATACATCCATAATGGATCAGGTCGATGAAGATGTGAGCGACGTGGAGGAAGACGAAGCGCTTGCTGCAGTCGAAACCCAAGAGCATGACGGTGAAGACAAGCCCAAAAAGCGTCGTCGTCGTCGTCGTCGGGGTGGTAAGAAAAACAATTCTGGTGGTACGGACGTACAGCAGGGTGAACAAGGCGAAGAGGGCGCGGTTGCGGCTGAAACCTCAGAAACTCTTTCAGAGGGTGATGCGAACGGAGATGCAGCGCCTGCGCCAGCGGAAGACGCGCCAAACGCAGACGCTGAAGCAAGCGAGAAGCCAAAGCGTGTCAGACGTTCGCGCAGTCGCGCAAAGCCAAAGGTCGAAGAGGTGGATGCGGTCGCTGAGACGAGCGAAGCAGATGTCGTAAGCGACGCGCCAGTTGAGGAAGTTGAAGCAGAGGCTGCACCGGAAAAGCCAAAGCGCAAACCACGTGCGCGCAAACCCAAGGTCGCCAAATCTGAAGAAGTTGCGGTCGACGCGGCACCAGTTGTTTCAGAAGAAGCACCAGCGCCTGTTGCAGCAGAGCCTGCACCGGAACCTGTGGTTGAAGCGGCACCTGAGCCTGCTCCAGAACCCGCACCTGTACCAGAGCCGAAGAGCGAACCTGAGGTGCTCGCCTCAGTAGAGCCGACTAAGCCAAAGCGGCGCGGTTGGTGGTCTCTGGGTAAGTAACTTAGATCAAATAAAAATAGACAAACGCTGCATCATTGAATGCGGCGTTTTTCGTTGTTAACGGCCTTTGCGGATCACATAGATCTGCGCTGCGCCATCGTCACGCATCTCAACCAGTTCATGTCCCGCCTCTGCGCAGAAATGCGGCACGTCAACGATCGCCGCAGGATCATCAGCGCGCATTTCCAGCGTGTCCCCCATGGCCAAAGGTTGCAAACGCTTGCGCGCTTTTAAAACGGGCAGCGGACACAAAAGACCAATCGCATCAAGTTCGTGTTTCATAAAGACCATCTAAGCGTGATGTTTCAATCTGTCCACGCCCTTGTGACTTTTCATCCCGTGCACACTTGGGCTAAGTGGCGTTATGGCAGAAATTGACCTCATATCCCTCGGCCTTGCACCTGCAATGCTCGTCGCCCTTTTGGCAGGGATCGTATCGTTCCTCAGCCCGTGCGTGCTGCCCATTGTGCCGCCGTATCTGGCCTACATGAGCGGCATCAGCTTGCCAGAGATGCAAGGTACAAAAGCCGGGCGTCGTCAAACAGGAATCGCTGCGATATTCTTTGTGATGGGGCTGTCGACGATCTTTTTGTTGCTTGGCTTCACAGCCTCTATATTCGGTGCGTTCTTCTTGCAGAACCAAGTACTCTTCGGTCAAATCGCGGGTATTGTTATCATCATCTTCGGTCTGCATTTTCTAGGCATTTTCCGCATAGGCTTCTTGAACCGTGAAGCGCGTCTTGATGCAGGCGATCGCGGTGGCAGTGCGTTTGGCGCATATGTTCTGGGTCTCGCGTTCGCATTTGGTTGGACACCGTGCATTGGCCCGCAACTCGGGGCAATCCTGTCACTTGCCGCGTCAGAAGCAGACGTGCTGCGCGGCACCATGCTCCTTGGGATATACGCACTCGGCCTTGGTATCCCGTTCCTGCTGGCCGCGTTCTTCATTGATCGTGCGATGGGCGTGATGAACCTGTTTAAACGCCACATGGGCCTGATCGAGAAGATCTCCGGCGTGCTTTTGATCCTTGTCGGGCTCGCGATGATCACGGGGGCATTCTCGCTCTTCGCCTTCTGGTTATTGGAAACATTTCCCGCACTTGGCCTTATTGGCTAGGTCATACCCTTGCCAAATCCGTGCGCTAGCCTAAAGCTGGGCCTAGAGGGCTGATCAGCATGAGTGAGCAAAATTCGGTTGAGCGCAAAACGGTACGCAAGCGGCGGGTGTTCTACATTCCGGGCTATGACCCGTTCCATCCACGTCGTTACCGCGAACTTTACCGCAAAGAAAGCGCTGCCCAAGCCGATATTTCAGGATATGAGATTGGGTTGAAGCCAAAAGAGGGCAAAGGTCTTTATGGCTGGCACGTGAGCGCTGCGATTGATGACACAGAGATCGAGAGCGAGATCCAAGTGCTCTACTGGGCCGATATGGTCAAAACCAGCATGGATATGGGGATTTTGCCGACATATGGCGTTATGTTGCGCACAGCGTGGACCTACATCGGATCTGGGGCTTTGTGGCGGCTGATGCGTCTGCGAAAGGGGCCGGTGATTGCAGCACTTTATCCTGTCGGGTTCTTGGTTTTGCAGGCCGTGTTGGCATGGCTCGCCGCTTATGGTCTCGCACAATTGATGCAGGTGTTTGTGCCGAATATGTTGGGCGTTGTGCTTGGCTGGGGCTTTGGCTCCATGTTTGCCTACTGTATTCTCGATTTCTTTCGCCGCAAGGATAACAAGTTTTTCGCTTATTACCTCATGCATGACTACGCCTATTCCGCACGCACGAAAGGTGCGAACCCGCCAGAGCTTGAGACGCGTATGGGCGAGTTTGTGGACCGCATTGGTGAGGCGCTACGCTCTGATGTGGATGAGGTTTTGGTCGTCGGTCATTCCTCGGGCGCGCATATCGGTGTGTCGGTGCTCGCCGATCTTTTGCGGGCAAGGCGTTTACCTGCGGATAGTCCAACGCTGAGCTTTCTGACGCTTGGCCAAGTGGTGCCCATGGTATCCTTCTTGCCTAACGCATGGCGTTTGCGCGCGGACCTGACCTATCTGTCCCAGCAGCAAACTCCGTTCTGGGTTGATGTCACAGCGCCCGGTGATGGCTGCGCCTTTGCGCTCTGTGATCCGGTAAGCGTGAGTGGCGTCGCACCACCTGAAAAGCTGCAACCGCTTGTGTTTTCAGCGGCTTTCACCCAATCGCTTAGCCCAGAACGTTGGGCTGAATTGCGCTGGAAGTTCTTTCGTCTGCATTTCCAATACCTCTGCGCGTTTGATGTGCCGAAGGACTATGACTACTTCCTAATCACCGCAGGTCCGATGACACTTGCGAAGCGATACGAAGGACGCCCCGCCTCAAAAAGTCGGATCGAAACGCCTGTGAACCGTTTCACATCGACCGCGCCATGACCCAACCTATCTTGCCACCTAAACCCAAGTCCCGCGTGGAAAAAGTGAGCTTGCGCCAATATGCAAAGCTATTTCGCGCAGATATTCTGTCCGCTCAGCCCGCGCGTCTTTACCGCGCATGGATGGCCGAATTTCGCACGCCTTTCTTTCGATCCTATCTGGTGAATGACACGGACCTTTTGAAAACCGTCCTGAAAGAGCGTCCTGATGATTTCCCTAAGAGCGGACGCATCAGCGAAGGGCTGCGGCCCTTGCTCGGGGAAAGCGTCTTTCTGACCAATGGCGAGACATGGAAGCGTCAGCGCCGGATTATTGATCCCGCCTTTGAAGGTGGCCGTCTACGTGAGACATTTTCCGCAATTTGGGACGCCTCCGAAGCGGCAGTCGCACGCTTGGCGGAGTTTCAAGGGGGTGAGGTCGAGATCGAAGAGCATACAAGCCACGCGGCGGCCGATGTGATCTTTCGAACTTTGTTTTCGATCCCCATTGAGCATGAAATCGCAAGTAAGGTTTTTCACGAGTTCCGCACATATCAGCGCACACAGCCGATCCTAAACATTGCAGCGTTTATCCCGATGCCTCGATGGCTTCCGCGATTTTTTCACCGTGATACTCGCGGAGCGGCCGCCAAAATTCGCGGATTAATCACCAAATTGACCAGTGAGCGCATGGCAGAAATCGATGCTGGCACAGCGCCTAACGATTTGGCTAGCAAGATCATGACAACCGCTGATCCTGTGACTGGAGAGACCTTCACGACCGAAGAAATGGTCGATCAGGTCGCAATTTTCTTTCTGGCGGGCCATGAAACCAGCGCTTCCGCTTTGGCGTGGACGCTCTATCTAATGGCGCAATTCCCTGATTGGCAGGACAATGTCGCGGCAGAGGCTGAGATAGGCCTCGCCAATGATTTCAGTGCGGTGGCCAAGCTACGCATCAGTCGCGATGTGTTTCGCGAAGCGCTGCGCTTGTACCCGCCAGTGCCAATGATGGTGCGCCAAAACACTTGTCCCGAAGAGTTTCGCAAACGTGATGTGCAAGCGGGTAGTCAGATCGTGCTTAGCCCGTGGCACTTGCATCGTCACGAACGCATGTGGGAGAATCCTGATGGCTTTGATCCCGCACGTTGGGGCACCGAAAATGGCAAAACCTGTATGCGCGATGCCTATATGCCGTTTTCTGCGGGACCGCGCGTGTGCACGGGGGCGGGTTTTGCGATGATCGAGGGGGTGTTGATCTTATCGATGATCTTGCGGAAATACCGCGTAAGTTTGACGGATAGGCCTGCGCCAGAGCCTGTCGCGCATCTGACAGTGCGCTCTAAAGATGGGATTTTCCTACGTCTAGACCCGCGCTAAATACGAACTAGGAACGGCGAGACTGTTCAAGAACGAACAAACGAATTGCTGAGGCAAGTCCACAATCAGTGCCGCGCATAGCATCAATTTCAGCGGCTAAGTCATTGACAGCGCGGTTTCTACTCTGTGCGATGTCACGAAATGCATCCCAAAATGCATCCTCTAAAGACACCGACGTGCGATGACCTTTCAAAGTGAGGCTGCGTTTTTGTGGACGTTGCATCATTGCTCCGGTAAAAATCCGATTTGGGTGCCTGTATGCGCAGCACTTTGGTACGCGTTCAGAACTCGTGCCAGTGTTCCAGTGTTACGCTTCAAATAGCGCCGAGCTATACGAATCGCGATAACCTGAGATCTTGGAACGTCTTTGTTTTGTTCTGGTTGGCGCATCTTAATTTCTCGTCATCGCTAGATTAGAGATGATTATGCCAGAGAAATACGGCGATATTTTGAATTTACTTTAATTTGTCGCGCTCGAGCCCATTCAACGTGCGTTTGGAGAGCGTATTTTTCGCTTTTTCCAGCTCCCGCTGCGCTTTGCTTAATCCGTGCAGCGCAGCATTTTGATCTGCGCGGGCTTTATCGTCAGCCCGCGCTTTTTGTTTGCGAAACCGATTAAGATTGACCGGCGTGTTCATCTATTTGGGGCCGATCATGTCTTCGGGGCGCACAACCGCGTCAAAAGTTTCCTCGTCCACAAAACCAAGCGCAATCGCTTCTTCTTTCAGTGTTGTACCGTTCTTATGCGCGGTCTTGGCGACCTTCGTGGCGTTGTCATAGCCAATCGTCGGCGCGAGGGCGGTGACCAACATCAGGCTCTCTTTCATCAGCTTTTCGATGCGCGGCTCATTGGCTTGCGTACCGTTGAGCATACGTTCAGTGAAGCTTGCGGTTGCGTCACCCAAAAGTTGCATGGATTGCAACAGGTTATAGCTCATCATCGGGTTGTAGACGTTCAGTTCAAAGTGACCTTGAGAACCTGCAAATTTAATTGCAGCATCATTGCCCATCACATGTGCGGCCACTTGTGTCAGGGCTTCGGCCTGTGTTGGGTTCACTTTGCCTGGCATAATGCTCGAGCCCGGTTCGTTTTCAGGCAGGATCAATTCGCCAAGGCCAGAGCGCGGGCCAGAGCCAAGAAGGCGCATATCGGACGCGATTTTGTAACAAGATCCCGCAACCGTCGCCAAAGCACCAGAAGTGAAGACCATTGCGTCATGTGCGGCGAGTGCCTCGAATTTATTGGGCGCGGTCACGAAGGGCAGGCCCGTGATCTCGGCCATATTGGCGGCGACTGTTTCGCTCCACCCGTGTTTGGTGTTCAAACCTGTGCCAACGGCCGTGCCACCTTGAGCAAGCTCGTAAATACCAGCCATTGTCAGTTCCACACGCGCAATACCTTGGCGGATCTGATGCGCATAGCCGGAAAATTCCTGACCCAAGGTCAAAGGCGTCGCATCCTGAGTATGGGTGCGGCCAATCTTGATGATATCTTTAAACTCTTCCGCTTTTGCTTCCAAGCCAGCCAGCAATTGCTGCAAGCCCGGCATCAGCGTGTCACGCACCATCATTGCAGCGGCGATATGCATCGCTGTCGGAAACGTATCGTTGGAGGATTGGCCCATATTGCAGTGATCATTCGGGTGCACGGGGTCTTTTGATCCAATCACACCACCCAAGATTTCAATCGCGCGATTAGCAATGACTTCGTTGGAATTCATGTTGGATTGCGTGCCGGACCCGGTCTGCCACACGACCAATGGGAAGTTGTCGTCGAACTTACCCTCGATCACTTCGCCAGCCGCTTCGATAATCGCGTCTGCTAGTTTTGGGTCCAGATCGCCCGAGGTCTTGTTTGCCATCGCACAGGCTTTTTTGATCACTCCCAGCGCGCGCACGATCGCAACAGGCTGCTGTTCCCAACCAATCGGGAAGTTCATCAAAGAGCGCTGTGTTTGTGCGCCCCAATACTTATCCGTCGGAACCTCTAATGGGCCAAAGCTGTCGGTTTCTGTGCGGGTCGTGGACATGGGACGCTCCTGAGATGCGGGGGCTGGTATACAATTGCATGCCGTTTACGCTGAAAAGCTATGTGCGTGCAATTAAAGAAAGGTAAAAACGCGCGCCTTACTTGCGAAACGCATCCAAAGATACGATCTCTGCATCCTTCTTAGGGGCATCTTCTTCATCGACGAGCATGATCTCAGCAGGTTCGGTTTCGGGAGCCTCTTGGTCAACAGAATGCAGCGCTGGTTCTTCTTCATCGTCCTCGTCCGCCTCAAAACGCAGGCCGAATTCGACGGAGGGATCAACAAAAGTGCGAAGTGCATCAAAAGGGATATTCAGCGGTTCTGGCGCGTCGCCAAAGTTCAAAGTGATCGAAAAGCCGTCATCGCGAATATCGAGATTGTCGAACCAATGCTGTACCACGACAGTCATTTCTGCAGGATAGCGTTCGCGCAACCAATCTGCGATTTGCACATCAGGGTGGGTGGTATCAAACGTGATAAAAAAGTGATGTTCGCCGGGCAGTCCTTGGTCTTTCACATCGAGCAGAACCTTTTTGATCAGTCCACGCATCGCCGTGTGCATGAGATTTCCATAATCAATCGAATCTGCCATGACAGTCCCCACCCTTATCTAAAGCGAAGCATAGGCAAATTATGTGCAAACCAAAAGGGCTGTTAGCGCGGGCCTATACACTCTTGTGCGTAAGAGGCCGCCCCGATGAGCGCTGCATAGTCATCTTGCACCACATGGATCGCAAATTGCGACATAAAGTCCGAAAAGCGTCCCTTGTCTGCAAAGCAAGTCTGAAAGCCGTGTTGCGCCATATAAGGAAGCAAAGCACGCGCCACGCCACCGACCAAAAATATGCCACCCGTCGGTAAATGCGCCAGCGCCATGTCGCCAGAAAAATGGCCCAGCGCGCGGATCAAAAGACCCGCGGCGACATCGGCGTCTTGATCGCCAGTGCCGCAAAGCGCCATGATCTTGGAGGCCGCAAGCTCTTGATCCGTTACATGACGATAGGCTCGCTCTAATCCGCGACCCGACATGATATCTTCTGCGGCGACATGGCCAAGGCGCGCGTCAAGATCACGCTCAAACGTGCTTAGGGCGTCGTCGTGCGCGGAAAAACTGATGTGTCCGGCCTCTGCGGCAGGAACATAGGTGTGGCCCGCAATGCGGTGCACAGGGGCGACGTTCAGGCCTGTGCCAATACCGATCATCAGGCACGGTGCGTCAGAAGCGCCGGTTTCACCGGTCTGCACGCAGGTCAGCGCATCGGGTGACAGGAAGGGCAGCGCATGGCCTTGCGCCTGCAAATCATTAAGCAAGAACGCATCCGCGCCGCCTGTGGCCTTGCAAGCAGACGCGGTATCAATCGCCCAATCAAGGTTCGTCAAACGACCAGCGCCGTTTTCAACAGGGCCCGCCAAGGCAAGACTGACGGCATCAGGCTTTGCGTCTCGCGCTGTCACGTAGTGCCGTAGAATTTCCTCTAAACTCTCGGATTTCGCATTTTCATAGCGTGTCACGGTCTCCGCGCGCAGCACCGTGCCATCCAGCAACGCCACGCGTGTGTTGGTGCCGCCTATGTCTGCGGCAAGGGTTAAAGGGGTATTTGTGCTCATAGGATGCTCAATACTCGTTTGCGCTAACAACGCAAGGCGTGTTGCAATGCATAATAGGAAGCTTTGGGCGTGCGTGCGAGCGTGTCAAAGTCCACATGTACCGCGCCAAAACGTTTTTCATAGCCCAAGGACCATTCAAAATTGTCCATGAGGGACCATAGAAAATAGCCCTCAACAGGGGCGCCATCTACAATCGCACGGCGCACAGCATGCAGATGTTGATCTACATAGGCGATACGCTCTGGGTCATTCACTTCGCCATGCTCAAACACATCCGCATTGGCCATACCGTTTTCCGTAACGAATAGAGGCAGATCACCCGAATACATCTCTTTCGTGCGCATCAGGAAATGATAGAGGCCCTCTGGATAGATTTCCCAGCCCATCTGCGTCTTTGGCAAAGGGCCGTCCACTTCGTCATGCGACGGCCAAGCGCCACCGTTCGGCGCAATGCGCTTGCAGGTGTAGTAATTCAACCCAACCCAATCGATGGGTGATTGAATGGTCGCAAAATCATCCTGCCAGCCCTTTGGGAGATGTGGTTCAAACGCGCTTAGGATCCGCGTAGGATATCTGCCATTGAAAATGCCGCTTAGGAAGAATTGATTGTAATATTCATCATAAAGTGCTGCGGATTCAATGGCTTCTGGAGTATCATCGACCGGATGCGGGTATTCAAAGTTGAATACGCCGCCAAGGTTTTTCATGCCCAGCGCGCGCATCCTTTTTATCGCTGTACCGTGGCTGAGCAAAACATGATGCATCGCGCGCGCCGTTGCGCGGATGTCGCGAAGGCCCGGTGCGTGATGGCCCAGCATATGCGAAAGCCAACCAACACACCAAGGTTCGTTGATTGGTGCGACCGAGTGCATGCGATCGCCAAGCTTACCCATCACCACATCGGTGTAATCACCAAACCAATGCGCAATATCGCCATTGCGCCAGCCGCCAAGATCCGCAAGTGGCGAGGGGAGTTCCCAATGATAGAGAGTCGCGCAGGGTTTCAATCCGCGCTCTAGCATCGCATCGGCAAGACGGTCGTAAAAATCGAGGCCTTCGGCGTTCACCCCACCGCGCCCCTCTGGCATCACACGCGCCCATGAGATTGAAAAACGATAAGCGTCAAGACCTGCAGCTGCAACGAGGTCCAAGTCTTCTTCAAAGCGGTGATAGTGATCGCAGGCCAATTGTCCATGCTCTGCGCGGACTACATTGCCCGGAGTCGCGGCGAAATCATCCCAATGAGTGCGCCCAGCGCCGCCAAAGCCATGCCCTTCGATTTGATATGACGAGGTGGCCGCGCCAAAGCTGAAGCCCTCAGCGAAATCAGAGCGCGCGAGTGTGAGTTTATCCATGTTAGTCCTAAATTTGTCCCGTAAACGGGCCAGTGGAGCGGCCGGCGATAAGCTCGGCCTCCAATAGCGTTTGTTCGAGCGGTGATTGCGGTGCCTTGATCTGACGCAACAGCATTTCGGCAACGCGCATCCCCGCATCTCGAACGGAAGAGCGGCAGGCGGTAAATATTGGGATGTCCTGTCTGTTACTCAAGTAACTGAGATCGTCATCAAAAGTGACCACGGAAACATCCGACCCCATAACCAGTCCTGCTTCTTGGATTGCGCGGCGAATGCCGTAGGCAGAAATCATCGATGCGACAAGAAATGCAGAGGGTGGAGCATCACTTTGCAACATCTCTTTTGCGCTTTCATATCCGTAGACTTCGGTCATCTCATCTGAGCGCATGAGGGTAGGGTCCAGATCTAACCCGCGTGACTTTAAAGCGGCGACGTAGCCTTCACGACGGCGAAACGCGAAGTCTTGCATTTCAAGGCCGTTGATCAATCCGATCTGTCGATGTCCGAGATCGAGCAAGAAATCAGTCGCACGCTGAAAGGCTGATTTATTGTTCACGTCGAGCCATGAATAAGGCAATTCTTCATGAGAGGCGCGGCCATGTACAACAAAAGGCAGGCCCAATTCCCGCATCAAAGGAATGCGCGGGTCCTCCATCAAAGGTGCATGTAAAACGACACCGTCGACAGAGCTGCGCGCAGCGAGCGTGCGGTATGTGTTGAGTTCATCCGCTGTGGTGACAACGGACATAACCAAATCATAGCCTTCACGCGCATAAACTTCGCCGACCCCGGAGATAAAATCGCCAAACACCGGATTTACCATTTCATGGCGATGGCTGATGGGAATCACATGTCCAATGGCGTGAGAGCGACCGGTCGCAAGCCCCTTTGCACGTGCGTTGGGACTATAGTTATGGTCGCGCGCCACTTGTTGCACGCGGTTTCGTGTGGCTTCGGACACCTCCGGGTAGCCATTTAGCGCGCGGCTGACTGTGGTTTGAGAAAGCCCCAAAAGTTGTGAGAGTTCCCTAAGATTCACCGAGCTATACCTTTCAAAGTCTCAAAGCGCTTTCAATTTACCTTTGATAAGCATGAAGTGTAGTGAAGGTCAAAGGTGAATTCGCGTTTGCTTAATTTTACTGTATTCTTTCGCTTGTATCGTAAATTCTGCATTCGATATTGACAGATGTGTAACCTGAGGGCTATCCAAAAATTATCAAAGCGCTTTGGAAGCGTTACTGAGAGAGGCCCGCGACCTGTGGGCGATTGTTTTGGGAGAATACTTATGAAAAATTATTTATGCACTGGGACTGCTGTCCTCGCGCTGACGGCGGGCCTTGCATCTGCGGATGGTCACCTTGCAGGCGAGCAGGTCACTGTTTTTGGTCCATGGCTCGGGCCGGATCAGGAAACTGTAGAGAAAGTACTCGCTGGTTTTGCGGAGAAAACAGGCGCGGACGTGCGCTATGTCGGCTCTGACAGCTTTGAGCAGCAGATAATGGTTGATTCGGAGGCAGGCTCTGCGCCGAACGTCGCTGTGTTCCCACAGCCCGGTTTGGCTGCTGACATGGCAGCGCGCGGCTTTCTTGCGCCTTTGAAGGACGGCACAGGCGATTGGGTGCGCGAAAACTACGCGGCGGGTCAGTCCTGGGTTGATCTGGGCACGTACGCTGGCGCTGACGGCGCGAATAGCCTTTATGGCTTCTTCTACAAAGTCGACGTGAAATCTCTTGTTTGGTATTCACCAGAGAACTTTGAAGATGCGGGCTACGATATCCCGTCTTCCATGGAAGAGCTGAAAGCACTTACAGACCAGATCGTTGCAGATGGCGAGACACCTTGGTGCATCGGTCTGGGTAGCGGCGGCGCGACAGGTTGGCCAGCAACAGACTGGGTTGAAGATCTGATGCTGCGCACTCAGTCCCCAGCAGATTATGATGCTTGGGTCTCTAATGAGATGAAGTTCGACGATCCTAAGGTTGTTGCAGCCATCGAAGAATTCGGCACATTCGCGCGTAACGACGCATATGTCGCCGGTGGTGCAGGCGCGGTCGCCGCTACGGACTTCCGTGACAGCCCTAAAGGTCTCTTCGCGAGTCCGCCACAGTGCTACATGCACCGTCAAGCGTCCTTCATTCCTGCGTTTTTCCCTGAGGGCACTGAAGTAGGCGCAGATGCAGACTTCTTTTACTTCCCAGCTTACGCAGAAAAAGATCTCGGCGCGCCGGTTTTGGGTGCGGGTACGCTTTGGGCGATCACCAATGAGTCTGAGGGCGCGCATGCTTTGATCGAATATCTCAAAACACCCGAAGCGCATGAAGCATGGATGGCGCTTGGTGGTTTCTTGACGCCACACAAAGGTGTCGACAGCTCCAAGTTCTCAGATTCCGCGACAGCGAAGATGAACGACATCTTGCTTGGTGCAACAACCTTCCGCTTTGACGCATCCGACTTGATGCCGGGTGGTGTCGGTGCAGGCTCGTTCTGGACAGGCATGGTTGACTATGCAGGCGGTAAAGACGCTGGCGAAGTGGCAATGGGCATCCAACAGTCTTGGGACGCTTTGAAGTAAGCTCTTAAGTGACAAAGCCTGCCCGTATTCCAGCGGGCAGGTCGTTTTCTGAGCGGGGGACTGATGCTATGCATCCAGCGTTACTTGGTCTTGCGACCATCATTATGGGTGTTGGCGGCTGCGTCGGTTATTTTTGGCTCTCCAATTTCATCCTTGATACATTTATTTACCCGCCACGCGGGCCAAATGCAGGGCGCAACATCAATCGCGCCAATATCATTCGCCCCTGGCTTTTCCTGTTTCCTGCGCTCTTCGCGCTAAGCATTTATCTGGCCTATCCAGTGGTTGAGACGATCCGTCTGTCTCTCACCGAACGGGTCACGCAGCCTGATGGTACGACGACCTATGACTTTGTCGGGCTCGCGAACTATTCACAAATGATGGCCGAACCAAAGTTCTGGGAAGCGTTGAGCAACAATATGATGTGGCTCATCGTTGTACCCGCGTTGTCCACTGCTTTTGGCCTGCTCGCCGCGCAACTGACAGATCGCATTGGCTGGGGTAGCATCGCGAAGTCCCTGATTTTTATGCCGATGGCGATTTCCTTCGTGGGAGCCGCGGTGATTTGGAAGCTGGTCTATGATGCGCGCCCGCCGGGTACAGATCAGATCGGCATTCTCAACGCGCTCTATGTGTGGTTTTCAGGAAACGAACCGCAGCAATGGCTGACCGTGCCGTTCTGGAACAGCTTTCTGCTGATGATTGTGTTGGTGTGGATTCAAACGGGCTTTGCAATGGTGATCCTCAGCGCGGCCTTGCGGGGTATTCCTGAAGAAACGGTTGAAGCGGCGATTGTAGATGGAGCCAATCCGTTCCAGATCTTCTTCAAAATCAAGATTCCGCAGATCATGGGCACCATTGTTGTCGTATGGACGACGATCACCATCGTGGTTCTCAAGGTTTTTGATATCGTATTCGCAATGACCAATGGCCAATGGGAAACGCAGGTTCTCGCAAATTACATGTATGACAAGCTGTTTCGCGCCAATGACTGGGGTGTTGGGTCTGCGTCTGCCATGATCATTATGTTGCTGGTCACACCAATTCTCGTTTGGAACGTCTACAATGCGCGTAGGGAGATGAGGTAATGGACAACATTGCAGGTACGAAATCTTCGCTGACATGGGCTGTACACCTCTCCGTGGTTTGCTTAGTTGCGCTTTGGCTGTTTCCGACAGTTGGCTTGTTGGTATCCTCGTTTCGCACCTCTGATCAGATTGCCACATCCGGCTGGTGGAAAGCCATGTTCCCGTCAGAGCAGAACATGACCCTGCGTACCGCTGCCCCTGAAACACAAAACGAAATCAACGGACTACACGTGATCGAAGGTCAGCTCTTTGATGCGGACAAAGACGCAAAAATCAGCGTTTGGGGCATCTCAAGTAGGGCCATCGACAGCTTCAAAGCGGGCGATACCGCAGAGCTACGCAAGGGCGGCAAGGTCACCGTGCAAGCGGATGGCAGCTACCGCATGGAGAACGGCGTCCCCTTTGAGGGCAAACGCGGTGCGCGTATCTTCGTGACCGCGACTGCTCCGCCAGAGTTCACGTTGGACAATTACAAGACGGTATTGATCTCAGGCGATGCGACGGACAATCTTGCGAAAGCATTCTTCAACACGCTTACGGTGACCATTCCCGCAACAATTATTCCGATCCTAATCGCCGCCTTTGCGGCCTACGCACTCGCATGGATGGATTTTCCGGGTCGTGCGCTGCTGATCGCCTTCATTGTGGCACTGCTGGTCGTGCCTTTGCAGCTCGCCCTTATTCCTTTGCTGCGGCTTCACCTCGGCATTGGGATTGGAAAAGGCTACATCGGCGTGTGGCTTGCGCATACGGGCTTTGGCCTGCCTTTGGCGATTTATCTGTTACGCAATTACATGGTCGGACTGCCCCGCGACATCATTGAAAATGCGCGTGTCGATGGTGCGACGGAATTTCAGATTTTCACAAAAATCATCCTGCCGCTTAGCTTTCCAGCACTCGCTTCCTTTGCCATTTTCCAATTCTTATGGACGTGGAACGATCTACTGGTCTCTTTGGTTTTCTTGATCGATGCGACGGGTGAAACCACTGTAATGACAAAACAAATCGTCGAACTTCTTGGGACACGCGGTGGTAATTGGGAGATCCTTGCGACCTCTGCATTCGTCTCTATCGCGGTGCCTTTGTTGGTCTTCTTCGCGATGCAAAAGTATTTGGTACGCGGGTTGCTCGCGGGCTCCGTCAAGTAACTCAATGGACTGTTAACGACTATGAATGCTCTTTCACAAACTCTTCGTGCTACAGATAAGGCAAGTGATCCTGATTGGTGGCGCGGTGCCGTCATCTATCAGATTTATCCGCGTAGCTATCAAGACAGCACAGGTAGTGGCACGGGGGATCTTGCGGGCATTACGCGTCGCTTGGATCATGTGGCGTCGCTGGGTGTCGATGGCATCTGGATTTCGCCGTTCTTTACGTCGCCGATGAAAGATTTCGGCTATGATGTCAGCGATTACTGCGATGTGGATCCTATGTTTGGAACACTTGCAGATTTCGATGCTTTGGTCTTAAGGGCGCATGAGTTGGGTTTGAAAGTGATGATTGATCTGGTACTTTCGCACAGTTCGGATCAACATCCTTGGTTTGTTGAAAGCCGTGTTTCGAAAGACAATCCCAAGTCCGATTGGTATGTGTGGTCCGATCCGAAACCGGATGGCACCGCACCCAATAATTGGCTATCCATCTTTGGTGGTCCGGCATGGCATTGGGATGGTCGGCGCGAGCAATATTATTTACATAATTTTCTAGCCTCGCAGCCGGATCTGAATTTTCACAACTCTGATGTACAAGATGCTTTGCTGGACGCGACGAGGTTCTGGTTACAGCGCGGGGTTGACGGGTTCCGCCTAGACACGATCAATTTCTACTTTGCGGACAAAGAGTTGCGCGATAATCCTGCATTACCTGTGGAAGAGCGAAATTCAACGATTGCACCCTCTGTGAACCCCTACAATCACCAGCGTCATGTGCATTCCAAGAACCAGCCGGAGAACCTCGATTTCCTCGCGCGCTTTCGTTCCGTGCTTGATGAATACCCAGGTGCTGCGGCTGTGGGCGAAGTTGGCGACGCGCAATTTGGGCTAGAGCTGCTTGGTAAGTATACGAAAGGCACGACTGGCGCGCACATGTGTTATGCATTTGAGTTTCTTGAGAAAAACCCTTTGACCGCAAAGCGTGTCGCTGAAGTGTTCGAACGCTTTGATCGCGTTGCGAGTGACGGTTGGGCCTGTTGGGCGTTATCCAACCACGATGTAATCCGTCATACAACACGCTGGGACCTCAGTGCAGATGCGCAAAAAGCGTATCTCATGCTATTGTTGCTCTTGCGCGGATCGGTCTGTCTTTATCAAGGCGAAGAATTGGCATTGCCCGAAGCGGATGTTGCTTTTGAAGATTTGCAAGATCCTTATGGCATTGAGTTCTGGCCCGAGTTCAAAGGTCGTGATGGCTGTCGCACACCGATGGTATGGGAACCATCCAATGCGGCGGGCGGATTTTCGGAAGCGAAACCATGGCTTCCCGTTGCGTCCGAACATCTGACCCAATCGGTTGCAGCGCAAGAGGATGACCCAAGCGCAATGCTGCATTTCTATCGCACCGCATTGGCATTTCGTGCAGAAAATAGCGTACTTAACAAAGGTGATCAAAGTACGGTTAGTGCTGAAGGTGACGTCGTTATGTTTGATCGTTTTCAGGGTATTACGCGCCTAACCTGTTGCATTAATTTGTCTGATTCCGCGCAAGAGATCGCGTTGTCTGGGCAATTTGAAGACATTGGTGGCGCGGTAAGCGATGCTGCGCGTAACGATGGAATTTTGAAACTGAACCCGTGGGGCGTAGCAATTCTGCGTCACGCAACTTAGAGGACGCAAAAGATGGCTGAACTCAAACTGACAGATGTTGCAAAGACGTACGGCGGCTCTGTTGAGGTTCTAAAAGATATCAATCTGGATATCGAAACGGGTGAGTTAATTGTTTTTGTCGGGCCTTCAGGCTGCGGTAAGTCTACGCTTTTGCGCATGATTGCGGGTCTTGAGAAGATCACAGGCGGCACGCTAGAGATCGAAGGGCAGGTGGTAAATAATGTCCCACCCAGTCAACGTGGGATCGCGATGGTGTTTCAAAGCTACGCGCTTTATCCGCATATGACGGTGCGCGATAACATGGCGTTTGCATTGAAGCTGGCCAAGAAAAGTGCGTCGGAAATTGACGAAGCGGTGACCGCGGCGGCAGAGAAATTGCAGCTGACCGAATTTCTGGATCGTTTGCCCAAAGCCTTGTCCGGTGGCCAACGTCAACGTGTTGCGATTGGTCGATCTATCGTGCGCGATCCAAAGGTCTATTTGTTTGACGAACCGCTTTCCAATCTTGATGCAGCGCTGCGGGTTGCGACCCGTATCGAAATCGCGCGTTTAAAGGAACAAATGCCTGACAGTACAATGATTTACGTGACTCACGATCAGGTTGAGGCGATGACATTGGCTTCGCGGATCGTAGTTCTCGCCAACAAAGGTATCGCGCAGGTCGGTACGCCTTTGGAGCTGTACGAGCGACCAGAGAACGAGTTTGTGGCACAATTTATCGGCTCGCCCGCGATGAACCTCTTACCCGGAAAAATCGTGGAAACTGGTACGCAGACCAGAGTGGCGTTAGAGGGCGGTGGCACGGCACTCTCCAGCGCACCGAGCGTTACGGGGGATATGGGGGCTGCGGTTAATGTCGGCGTGCGGCCGGAGGATTTGGTACAGGTTGACGGGGATCATATTTATGCAGGAAACGTCGACTTTGTCGAAGCCCTAGGTGAAGTCACATTGCTTTATTTTGAAAGTCAGCACGGGGCTGATCCGGTCATAGGAAAGCTGCCTGGGACGCATAAAGATGTGCGTGGTCAAAAGGTTGTGCTTGGTGCAGATGCGGATAAAGTTCAGGTATTTAAAAATGGCCGGTCGCTTTATTACGCGTGAGAGCGATTTTTCCGGAAAAATCGAAGATCAAATTTTCTAGAAAACTTGCTTGTCTAAATCACCAACCGAATTGCATCGGGGTTACAGACAACAATGAGATGCGTACGTGTTTCCAGTATCCGAAAACCACGTTTGCGAATTTCACCCGCAAATTGCGCACGTCCGATTTCCTGATCAACTCAACGTATTTTGTGGCGGATAACGCCACCATTTTGAACCGATTTCGCACTGAAAACCGCTTCAAGCCAATCTTATTAGACATAGTGGGTGTCAGTAACCATTCATTCCGACACCCAATCACATCATGCTAACAGCTGATTAAGCCTTGCGGCGACGTCCACCTGTGCGACCCGCGCGCCCGCGACCTTCTTGACCAGCTTTTGGCGCGACCTTGTTGGATTTGATCCATTCCCCACCACCGTCATCATTGTTTGTCAGGAAGTTCGCCGCGCGAATGGCTTCCATTTCCTTACCTGCACGTGGCTTGGTTGATCCAAGCCCAAACAGCTGACAGATCGTCTCATCATCCATATCGGCTGGCAGAATCACACCAGAGGCTTCGATCTCCGCACGTTTCTCAGCCATCTTTTTAGGACCAACTGGGATGGCTACAGGATTCATAATCGCCGAAGTCATGCCAGCGCCCATCGCCATCGGTAGGAACGCATTGTTGATACCGTGACGGTTGGGTAAGCCGAAAGAAATGTTGGACGCGCCACAGGTCGTGTTCACACCCAACTCTTCGCGCAAGCGTCGCACCAGCGTGAACACCTGCAAACCAGCCGTTCCCATCGCACCAATCGGCATCACCAGTGGATCAACCACGATGTCATTTGCAGGAATGCCGAAATCAGCCGCGCGTTCGACGATTTTCTTAGCAACCGCGAAGCGCACTTCGGGGTCTTCTGAAATGCCTGTGTCATCGTTTGAGATTGCAACAACTGGCACATTGTATTTCTTTACCAATGGCAACACCATCTCAAGGCGCTCTTCTTCGCCCGTCACGGAATTGAGCAAGGGGCGACCCTCTGCTGCGGCCAAACCCTGCTCCAATGCACCGGGAACCGAGCTGTCGATGCACAAAGGGCAATCCGTGACCGCTTGCACGACTTCGATCAGCTGACGCATCAATGTGGGTTCCACAAAGTTGTTGTCCGCATAGCGTGGATCTTCCGCCATTTTGCCCGAAAATACCGCTCCGGAATTGATGTCGAGAATGTTCGCGCCCGCCGCAACTTGCGCAATCGCGTCAGCTTCCACGCGCGAGAAATCACCTCGCTCCAACTCTTCATTCAGGATCTTGCGACCCGTTGGGTTAATCCGCTCGCCGATCACGCAAAACGGCTGGTCAAAGCCCATGATTGCCGTTTTGGTTTTGGATTCAATTACTGTGCGCGTCATATTGCTCGATCCTTAGGAAGCGTTTGCGGGACGGCCAGAAGCGCCGCCATGCTCAATTGCCCAATTGGCGTTGGTCTTAATGCCGCCAAGGGGGAAGAAGTGTACTTTTTCGATGTTGAAATCGGGGTTTGCGGCTTTGTGTGCGGCCAGCTGGGCCAGAACTTCAGTTGGTTCGTAGGGCAAAAGCAGCTTGGTCACATCCATTGCTCGTTTTTGCAAAACCTTCAAAGAGGGTCCTACACCGCAAGCAATCGCGAATTTGATCAAGGTTTGCAATTTTGCCGGACCCGCGATGCCTATGTGGATCGGGATATCAATGCCTGCGGCCTTGATCGCATCGGCCCACTCAATGATTGGACCTGCTTCAAAGGCGAACTGCGTGGCTAAAGCCATGTGCGCATCCGTACGCTCGTTAAAAGATTGCTTCCAGTGCAAGGCTTCCATCACATTCGCATCAGAGCCGCTAGGGTCGATATCTTTGTTGCCTTCAGGGTGACCCGCGACGTGCAAGCGTTTGAAACCTGCCTTGTCGAATTGGCCTGTCTCCAAAAGCTGCATTGAGCTGTGAAAGTCGCCATGCGGCGTAGCGACGCCACCTGCTAGCAAGAGCGCTTGATGCACATCTGCTTCACCTTGATAGCGGGCGATCCAATCCGCGAGGGTCGCTTCGTCCTTGATGATGCGCGCGGGGAAGTGCGGCATAACATCGTAACCCTCAGAATTGATGCGTGCGGCGGTTGCGACCATATCTTCTATCGGCGTGCCTTCGATATGAGCGATGTAGACGCGTGTGCCCTCTGGCAAATAGGCGCGGAAATCATCGACCTTCTCAGCCGTGCGCGGCATCACCTCGATGGAGTAGTCTTGCAGGAACGCTTCAACCTCGGCGCTATTGTCCAGATCGGCGGGGGCCGCCTTTTTCTTAAAATTCAACAAGGCCATGATTGTCTCTCCCAAACCCATCAAATTAGTCGCTGGCGCTTACGCCCAGCCATCCTTAGCGATCAGCGCTTTCAAGCGATCGTTGTCATACTCTGCCTCAAGACGCAGTGCTTCCGCTTCTACGATTGCGTCCGGCTCACCTTCCATGGGGTAGGGCGCGGCTTTGCGCCACTCCGCCAGATAAGCGTCTGCATCTTTGGCATTCACTTTCATCGCAGCACGATCAATCGCTTGTTCGAACCGTTCCTCAAGTTGGCGCTTGGATCCACGACGGCCTTTGCCAACCATCACTTGAGCGGGGATGTCGCGCCAAAACACAACTACTACATCTGGCATCGCTGATTCCTTACGTTCTTGAGTTCTTGATCCCTCGTAATGCACAGGGCGGGCGCGGCAGGGTTTGATATCGACAAAACGTCGCATCGCAGCGACGCTTGTCAATAAGGTGAGTTTAGCCGCAACGCAGCATCACTCGCTAGCGTGAATCAAGGCACGCGCGGCTCAAAATTCTCATGGAGTTTATGAAGCAGCGTGCGTACACAAGCCTCTTGCGAGGATCAAAAAGCGGGCGTAGGCTAGAGATAACACGATACATCGGAGGGCGTAAATATGACGCCCAAGCGTCCCAAAGGTGCGGGCGCATTCCTGAAACCGGTCGAGAGCCCCGCGCCGAAACCGCCCGATCCACATGCGCTTTATGCGGCGCTGGATTTGGGTACGAACAGTTGTCGCATGTTGATTGCCCAGCCGAAGGGCAGTCAATTTCATGTGGTCGATAGCTTTTCCAAGTCCGTCCAATTGGGGGCAGGGTTGGAGAGCACAGGCAAGCTGAGCCGTGCGTCCATGTCGCGCACGATCCAAGCTTTGCGCATCTGTCAGCAAAAACTGAAACGCCACAAAGTAAAACACATGCGTCTTGTGGCGACAGAAGCCTGTCGCCGCGCGGGAAATGGTGCGGGCTTTATGCGCCAGATCACCCGTGAAACGGGCCTTAGTTTAGATATCATCAAGCCTGAGGAGGAGGCGCGTTTAGCGGTGATTTCCTGCGCGCCTTTGGTGTCGACCAAGACGGAACAACTGCTTGTTGTGGATATCGGCGGTGGCTCAACTGAGTTGGTCTGGATTGATCTAAGTGCGGTGCCAAAGCCAGAACGCCCCAAGGCGATCATGCGTCTGCACGCCGGATTTCACACCCAAGACAGCCCCTTTGCGGCGGCCAAAGTAGTGGATTGGATTTCCGTGCCTTTGGGGGTCGCGACCTTGCGTGATCATTTTGATGACGTGGAAGATGATGCCGCGCGCTTTGCGTTGATGAGTTGGTATTTTGAGGAACATCTGTCGGAATTTGCGCCCTATAAGGATGAGCAATCTCGCGAAGGTTTTCAAATCGTTGGAACATCTGGCACGGTGACGACAGTTGCGGCCTCACATCTTGGGCTTAAGCGCTATGATCGGAATAAGGTTGATGGCCTGCGTATGACGTCCGATCAAATCGACAAAGTGATCCGGATGTATCTGAACCTTGGCCCTGCAGGGCGTCGCAGGGACCCGCGCATTGGACAGGATCGCCAAGCTTTGATCATGTCGGGTGCCGCGATTTTGCAGGCGCTTTTGCGGTGCTGGCCGACGGATCAACTCTCTGTGGCTGACAGAGGGCTGCGCGAAGGTTTACTCTACGCTCAAATGAGCGCAGATGGTGTTTTGGAAGATGGCGTGTATTAAGGGGCGCGGTTTTTCGTCGAAAAATCGAACCAGCGCCTCTTGCGAGCGTTTAGAAAGTTAAGTGACATGGCAAAGACGCCTACGGGCAAAAACAATTCAGGCCGCGGTCAACGCGATTTAACCGTAAAAGTTAAATCTGCGCGCGGGAGACGCATGTCCTCAACGCTTTGGTTGCAGCGCCAACTCAATGACCCTTACGTCAAACGCGCGCAGGCGGAAGGTTATCGTGGCCGCGCTGCGTTCAAAATCATGGAGCTTGATGACAAATATCGGTTTCTCGTGCCTGGCGCGCGCGTGGTTGATCTTGGCTGCGCGCCAGGCGGCTGGTGTCAGGTCGCGGTGCCGCGCATCAACGCGCTTGGGGATCGCCGTGGCAAATCGGTGGGCACATTGCTTGGCATCGACATTCAAGAGGTTGAAACCATGGCTGGCGCTGAGTTCCATGTCTTGGATTTTCTTGATGAAGGTGCCGACGACAAAGTGAAAGAGTGGCTTGGCGGTGAGGCAGATGTCGTCATGTCCGACATGGCCGCTTCATCCTCTGGGCACAAACAAACCGATCACCTGCGGATCATGCATTTGTGCGAAACCGCTGCTTACTTTGCGTTTGATGTCCTTGCGGAGGGTGGCACGTTCGTTGCGAAAGTTCTTGCGGGCGGCGCGGAGGGTGATTTGCAAAAATTGCTAAAGCAGAACTTCACTAAGGTTGCGCATATGAAACCGCCAAGCTCGCGCTCGGATAGCTCTGAGAAATTTGTTGTCGCGACTGGTTTTAAGGGGCGTGGCAATGAAGATGTTTAAAGCCTTGGCAGTCTTGGCGCTGATCCCTGTATCAGCAATGGCGCAAGAAAAATTCGAAACGGAATTGTGCGAAGCTGCCAAAACCAATCGCACGATTAAAATGGTCTACGACAAAGACGCCTCCAAAGGCTGCGCGCCGCGCTTGATCGACGTGCATCAGGTCGCTATCGGCAACAATGGCAGTCTTTATATGCACGGCTGGCAGTTTCGCGGCTGCACGAAGGGGCGCGATTTTGAAGCCAAGCGCATTTTTAAATTCGAGAAGATCAAATCAGTCGAGTTAATCGACGGCATGTTCGGTGAGAAATCTCAGGCTGCCAAGGACGCAGGCTGGAATGGCTGCATCGGATCCAATTGCTTTATCAAAGAAAACATCTGCGAATAGGGTGCATCTGGTAGGCCCGGCAGGACTTGAACCTGCAACCAACGCGTTATGAGCACGCTGCTCTAACCAATTGAGCTACAGGCCCTACCTTACCTAGTGATTAGCACACGCCACCTCAGCGTCAAGCGTGCTGATTGCACTGGAGCGCGCTATAATGTAGGCGATGCGCAAAGCGAACATGTCGGAGATTTTCATGAGCCAGCAAAGCCCCAAAACCGGTATCACATATGCAGATGCAGGCGTGGATATCAACGCTGGAAACGCATTGGTCGAGCGGATCAAACCCGCTGCTAAGCGCACCAATCGCAGTGGTGTTATGTCAGGGCTTGGTGGCTTTGGTGCGCTCTTTGATCTTAAAGGGGCAGGGTATAATGATCCGATTCTCGTGGGTGCCACCGACGGTGTTGGCACCAAACTGCGCATTGCGATTGATACAGGAAATGTGGACGGTGTTGGTATTGATCTCGTTGCTATGTGCGTCAATGATCTGGTGTGTCAAGGCGCGGAGCCATTGTTTTTCCTTGATTATTTTGCGACAGGACATCTGGAAACAGAAACAGCAGCGCGCATCATTGAAGGCATCGCAGAAGGCTGTGTGCGCTCCAATTGTGCACTGATCGGTGGGGAAACTGCTGAAATGCCGGGCATGTATCCTGAGGGCGATTTCGATCTTGCAGGCTTCTCTGTTGGCGCAATGGAGCGTGGCAATGAACTGCCCGCTGATGTGCAAGTCGGCGATGTGCTGCTTGGTCTTGCTTCTGACGGCGTGCACTCCAACGGCTATTCGCTTGTGCGCAAACTCGTTGAGATTTCTGGCCTAGCGTGGGGTGACGACTGTCCCTTCGCAGATGGCACGCTTGGTGAAGTGCTGTTGACGCCGACACGGCTTTACGTGACGCAGGCGCTTGCGGCGGTCCGTGCGGGTGGTGTGCATGCCTTGGCGCATATCACAGGCGGTGGTTTGACAGAAAACATCCCGCGCGTTCTGCCAGATGGTTATGGCATCGAGATTGACCTCAACGCATGGGAATTACCACCTGTTTTCAAATGGATGGCGCAGACAGGCGATATCGCAGAAGCCGAAATGCTCAAGACATTTAACTGTGGGATGGGCATGGTCCTTAGCGTCGCCGCTGATCGTGCCGACGCGCTGACAGAGCTGTTGCAGGCCGAGGGTGAAAATGTCGCGCGCCTTGGTCATGTTACTGACACGGGCGAAGTACGCTACACAGGATCCCTGCTTTGAAACCACGCGTTGCGGTGCTGATATCTGGCGGTGGATCCAACATGGTGAAGCTGCTGGAAAGCATGGACGGTGATCATCCGGCAGAACCAGTTCTGGTGCTGGCCAATTCTGATAGCGCAGGTGGTCTAGCAAAAGCGCAAGCGCTTGGCACGCAAAGCGATTTCGTCGAACACAGGCTATACGGCGAAGATCGTGAAGCGTTTGAAGATGCATTGATTGCCAAGCTTGATGCAGCACAGGCCGATCTTATTTGTCTTGCAGGATTCATGCGCGTGCTGACCTCGCACTTCATTGAACGCTATGATGGTCTCATGCTTAATATCCACCCGTCATTACTACCTAAATACAAAGGCTTACACACACACGCCCGCGCGCTCGAGGCTGGCGATACTGAAGCTGGCTGCACCGTGCATGAGGTCACAGCCAAATTGGACGATGGTCCGATCATTGAGCAAGCACGCGTGCCGATCTTGAGTAATGACACGCCAGACAAGCTTGCGGCACGGGTCTTGATCGAAGAACATCGCATTTATCCAAGTGCTTTGCGCCGATTTGTTGAAGCTTTGTAAGCCACACCAGAGCCGCCCTGACGAAAGCCTTTATTTTGTTAAGTATTTCGCGTAGGCCTGCGTCAACCTAACTCGGACGATCTAAAACGCATGCTGACAATCACTACAACCGAAGCCCTTGCCGAATTCTGCGAAGAGGCAAAAAAACACGCCTATGTGACTGTTGATACAGAGTTTTTGCGCGAACGGACTTATTATTCCAAGCTCTGTCTCGTGCAATTGGCAATGCCGGGAACCGATGACAGTAATGGTTGTTTGGTGGACCCGTTGGTGGAGGGCATCTCGCTCGAGCCGCTTTATGATTTGTTCCGCGACACATCCGTGGTGAAAGTATTTCACGCAGCGCGTCAGGATATCGAGATTTTCCAGGTCGATGCAGGCGTGATTCCAACGCCCTTGTTTGACACGCAAGTGGCGTCGATGGTGTGTGGGTTTGGTGAGCAAGTGGGTTACGAAACCCTCGTGCGCAAGATTGCCAAGCAAGAAATTGATAAATCCTCGCGCTTCACAGATTGGTCGCGCCGTCCTTTAAGCGATGCGCAGGCCAAATACGCGTTGGCGGATGTCACGCATTTACGCCAGGTATATGAATTTTTGGCAAAAAAGCTAAAGGATCAAGGGCGATCCCACTGGGTGGATGAGGAAATGAAGATCCTCAATAATCCGGATACGTACATTACATTGCCTGAAAATGCGTGGAAGCGCGTTAAGATCCGCAACAATGGTGCAAGGTTCCTTGCGATCGTGCGTGAATTGGCGCGGTTTCGTGAAGACTATGCACAGACCAAGAATGTGCCGCGCAGCCGTGTGTACAAAGACGATGCTTTGGTCGAGTTGGCCTCCACAAAACCCAAAGATCACGGTGACTTAGGGCGTTCACGCCTTTTACTGCGCGAGGCACGTCGTGGTGATATCGCGGAGGGCATTTTGAAAGCTGTGAAAACCGGTTTGGCTTGCCCTGAAAGTGATCTTCCAAAAGCGAATCGCAAAAACGAGCGTTTGCAAGTGAATCCCGCCTTGGCAGATCTTTTGCGCGTGTTGCTGAAGGCCAAAACATCTTCGGCTGGTGTTGCGTCCAAATTGGTCGCGCCAACGTCAGAGCTCGATGCTATCGCAGCGGGTGAGCGTGATGTGACGGCGCTTACCGGCTGGCGGTTTGAGATTTTTGGCGAAGACGCTTTAAAGCTGTGCGATGGTGAAATTGCGCTGGCTGCCAAAGGGAATGACGTGATATTGGTGGCAGTCTAAGCGACAGGTCTTACATTAACGACGTTGCGTACTGCTCTGATTACGTTCCCCTTTTACGACAATCGTGCGTGCGCTCGCAAGCTCTTGATCGCTGATATAGCGCGCTGCGTTGATCTGACGGGCCGCTTCGCCGCCACCACGGATCACATTCTCAGAGCGTACCGCTTTCAAGGTATAACTGAGCACGCCATCGACGGGCAGGCCGTCATTGTCTTGCTGCAATCGCACGTCATAATAGCCGATACTGTCGGACACGCCCACGACGTGGATAATCGCACCACCCGGTTTACGTTCAATACGCAAGTTCTTGATTTGAGCGACAGGCGTTCCTTGGTAATCGTTTTTCTTACGCGTTAGGACATTTTGCTTCGGGATCAGTGGGTTTACCGTTCCATCGGCGCTGATCGCTTCGCTGCGTGATTGACCAAACCAATTGCCGGGGTTGACCCAACTGTCTGAAAGACCGCCGCCACCACAACCAGCCAAAATCAAGGCGCTGCACAAAAGCAGTGGGCGCGCTGTCGAACCTGCGGATGAAAATGTCATGTGGTGCCTCGTCTTTGCTCTCGTTTGAGATATCGCATCCGCGCGTACTTGAAAAGCGGCAACACAAGACTGGACGTTTGCACATTTGCTGACTACCTCAAGTGCAACACTAAAGAGGATGGATCATGGCCAGCGCAGCGTTTGAAGAGATCGTTGAAGACTTTGAATTTCTGGAAGATTGGGAAGAGCGGTATCGCCATGTGATAGAGCAAGGCAAAGCCATGGAAACACTGGAAGACGCTTTAAAAGTGGACGCGACAAAGGTTGATGGCTGTGCAAGTCAAGTCTGGCTTCATCCAAAAATAGAGGGTGGGATCTTTCGATTTGACGGCGAAAGCGATGCTATGATCGTCAACGGCTTGATAGGCATCTTACGACTTCTTTACAACGACTTGCCGGTGACGGAGGTGTTGGAGGTAGATGCAAAGGGTGAGCTGGGCCGCTTAGGACTAAACGATCATCTATCGGCGCAACGCTCCAACGGATTGGCGGCGATGATCACGCGCATTCGTGAAACGGCTGCGAAGGCTGCTTAACCTCTTAGCTTAAACGAGTTGGTGGCCAGCGCGCCTGGCCATCCGATGTAGCGTTCGATCAAAAAGATCAGCGCGCAGATCAACACGATTGTAATCACCAGTTTCACGCGTTTTTCCGAGGGTGGGTTGCGCGCCCAGCGGGACATGCGCAGGAAATGACGCGGATTGATCATCGTACTATGCGTCGTCGTCTTCGATGAAGCGAACCTTGCCAATAAACGGCAAGTTGCGATTGCGCTGTGCGAAATCGATGCCGTAGCCCACAACAAATTCATCTGGAATTTCAAAACCGATCCAGTCAGAGCGGAAATCCACCTCGCGCCGCGTTGGTTTGTCAAGCAGTGCAATGGATTTCAACCGTGCAGGATTGCGCGATTGCAGCAAATGCGTGACATGGTTTAACGTATGACCCGTATCGACAATATCTTCGACAACTAGCACATCTCGCCCTTCAATTGCGCCGCGCAAGTCTTTGAGAATGCGTACTTCTCTGCTGCTTTCCATGCCGTCTCCATAGGAAGATGCCTCCAAGAAATCGACCTCAACGGGCAGGTCCAATTCACGCACGATATCAGCGATAAACACAAATGATCCGCGCAAAAGACCGACGACCACAAGTTTGTCGGTGCCTTTGAATTCGGCTTCGATATCGTGGCTCAACTCTTCAATACGGGCAGCAATCGACTTGGCCGAAATCATTTGATCGATGACATATGGACGCTGTGGCATGGCTTCCCCTTGATTTTTGGCGCGATGCATATGACATGCAGCACAACCGAGATAACGGGAAATGCACCGGTATGCCAACCCATTCTGAAGATCGCCACATGCCTTACACGGCACAGCAAATGTACGACCTTGTGTCGGATGTTGGGTGTTACCCCGCGTTTTTACCTTGGTGTGCGGCTGCGAGGATTAGATCCGTTGTGCCCGAGGGCGAGAGCGAAGTCATGTTGGCTGATTTAGTTATCAGTTTCAAAGTGTTCCGCGAAAAGTTCGGCAGTCGTGTGATACTGCATCCAAACGACAGAAACGTAGATACGGAATATTTAGACGGACCGTTTAAGTATATGAAATCCAATTGGTCATTCGAGGATGCGCCTGACGGTGGTTGTCATGTGAAATTCTTCGTCGATTTTGAGTTCAAGAACGCAATCCTGCAAGGGATCATCGGAATCGTTTTCAATGAGGCGATGCAACGTGTCGTACGCGCGTTTGAGAAACGGGCGGACGCGCTATATAACTCATAAAAACGGGCGTCAGGGCCTTTGATCAGGGGCCAAAGCCATGTTGAAATTTACGATTGCTACACTCGCCATTGTCGCGCTGCTTTTGATAGGCGCTCTCGTTGGTGGCGTTTGGATCTGGGCCGGGCTGATTTACATAACCGTGTTCGCCTATGCATTTGATCGCCTCACGCCGCTGTTTTTTCAAAACGCTGATACGGATGCGGAATTTCCTACGTCTGATGCGCTTGGCGTCGCCTTGGCGTTCGCGCATTTTATTGTGCTTGGTGCTGTCGTCTATACGCTGGTCCATAACGCAACGTTGCCTATGCTACAAAAAATCGCGCTATTTTGCGCGACCGCATTGTTCGCAGGCCAGATCGGTCATCCCAACGCACATGAGCTGATCCACCGACCGAACCGCTTACTGCGACGTTTGGGCAAGGCGGTCTATATGTCGATTCTGATGGGGCATCACGCCTCTGCGCATCCGCTGGTGCATCATGTGCATGTGGGCACTTCAAATGATCCTGTGTCAGCGCCTAAAGGGCGTGGGTTCTGGCGTTTTTTTGGGCGCGCGTGGATCGGGTCGTACCGTGCGGGCTACGCGGCCGAAAGCAAACGTCACAAGGGTCAGGGCCTGCATCCATACACATTGTACCGTCTTGGTGCGCTTGCCAGTTTGCTTGGCGCATTTGCGGTCGGGGGCGTCAGCGGCGTGCTGGTTTGGGCATTGCTTGGCGGCTATGCGCAGCTGCAAATCTTCCTCAGCGACTATGTGCAACACTATGGTCTGAGACGTAAAATGTTCGAAAACGGTAGACTTGAAGCGGTCAGTGCGCGTCACAGCTGGAACACGCCGCATCGCTTTTCAGGGGCTATGATGCTCAATGCACCACGTCACTCTGATCATCACACGCACCCAAGTCGCAGCTATCCATCGCTAGAACTGCTTGAAGAGGAGATGCCAATGCTCCCCTACAGTTTGCCGATGATGGCGGTGATCGCGTTGATGCCGCCGCTTTGGCGACGGGTTATGGATTCACGTGTTGAGACATGGGAAAACAGGGCCTGAAACCAAAGAGGCGGACCGAATGGCCCGCCTGTAAAGGTCGTAAAATGTTTCGTTATCATGAGGACATATCGTACGCGCGCTCGCCATGTATCGCGAGATCCAGACCGTTGGTTTCGGTTTCAAGATCCACGCGGAGTGGCGTGATTACCTTAACAACACAGATTAAAACAACTGTGACAACAGTGGTGTAGACACCAACAATTGCTAAGCCACCAAGCTGCGCAGCCCATGTGCCTGCACCAAAGAATGCGATCATCACAGTTCCGAAAATGCCGCCAACACCGTGCACCGCAAAGACATCAAGCGTGTCATCAATCTTAAGACGGTTGCGGATCAGAAGCACCGCTTCTTGGCACAAGATACCCGCTACAGCACCGATGATTAGGGCCTCAACAGGGCCAACAAAACCGGACGCAGGCGTGATGGATGCAAGACCCGCAATCGTACCCGTCACGATACCCACGAGGGAGGCTTTGCCAAACTTATACCGTTCCCAAAGCGCCCAAGTGAGCGATGCTGTTGCCGCAGAAATATGTGTCACTGTGATCGCCATCGCAGCGCCCCCATCAGCAGCCAATTGCGATCCGCCATTAAAGCCGAACCAACCGACCCACAGCATTCCCGCACCGATCATCACAAAACCTGGGTTGTGAGGAGGTGTATGCTGGTTTTTGCGTGGCCCAAGGAAAAAGGCGATGAGCAAAGCAGCAAGGCCTGCGGTTTCGTGCACCACTATGCCGCCCGCGAAATCACGCACGCCCGTTTCGCCGAAAATTCCACCGTCAGCCAGAAAACCGCCGCCCCAAATCCAGTGCACGACAGGGGCGTAGCATAGTAGCATCCAAGCGCCAGAGAAGAGCATCACAAAGCCAAAGCCAACACGTTCCACATAGGCACCTACGATCAAGGCAGGCGTGATAATAGCGAAGGTCATTTGGAATGCGAAGAACAGGATTTCGGGGATTGTGCCCGACAAGCTATCAACCGTCACGCCGTTGAGGAAGGATTTACCCAAACCGCCCCAGATCCCATTGCCATCGCCAAACGCGATAGAATAGCCAACTGCAAGCCATAGAACGCTCATCAAACAGGCAATTGCGTAGCAATGCATAAATACGCTTAGCACGTTGCGCGCACGCACTAGGCCACCGTAAAACAAAGCAAGTCCCGGAAGTGTCATAAAAAGGACCAACGCCGTCGCGGTCATAATCCAAGCAGTATCAGCACCGATCATCATGGAGCTCCTTTTTCATAAAAAACTGTTTGAAAGGTCAGTGACGTTCAACGGCTGCCTTAAAAAGAGGCGAGGCACAGGATCATCGCCAATTTCTGTCGCAAATCCAATACTGCCTTAATTTTAAGCGCTGTATTCGTTAGTATGCTTAAAAATTAGGCGGTTTTTGAAAGGGCGCCTAGAATCATCTCAAGCGCGTGATCACGGGCTGCATGGCGGACATTTGCACGCCCCAATGCGCCGAATTCTACGGTTTGTGTGGCGGCGTTTGTTGGGGTCGCCAAGCCAAAGCAGACGCGCCCCTCTGGTTTGAAGTCTGATCCGCCGGGTCCCGCGATGCCAGTCACGGACACAGCAAGCTGCGCGTTTGAGTGCGCCAAAGCACCACGCGCCATTTCAGCAGCAACCTCTTCACTGACAGCTCCGTGCTTCGTTAGTGTTTGATCTAGAACGCCAAGCATCTCGTGTTTGGCCGCGTTGGTGTAGGTTACAAATCCGCGCTCAAAAACGGCGGAACTTCCGGCAATCTCTGTGAGCGCGGCGGCGATCAAGCCTCCCGTGCAGCTTTCCGCTGTGGTGATCATCAGGTCTTGCGATTTGGCAAGCTCAAGGATGTGAACAGCGCTCATCACATTAAAACATAGTGGAAGAAGGCCGCGAACAGGACTACACCGACTGCCGCCAAGACACCCGCAATCACATCGTCGAGCATGACGCCCAACGCATCGTCACGCCGATCTGCCCAACCCACAAGCCATGGTTTTAGAATATCAAAAGCACGAAACAACATGAAGGCCGCAACCCAGCCGGGCCAAAGCATAAGCGTGCTTATCTCCAACAGCCAAGCCCCATAAAACACAGGGGCAATGGCGACCCATTGGCCGATCACTTCGTCGATTACGATCTCTGAGGGATCATGATTGTCGCTGCCCTTGGTCATTTGCTCTGTCGCCCACCAGCCTTTGAAAAAACCGACGACGATGGCGATGCAAAACAGCCAAAAGCCACCAATTTGATAGACCAAGAATCCCAAAGGCAGGGCTACCAGCGACCCCCATGTACCGGGCGCAGGTTTCAAATGACCCACATAGAAAACTGTGCCGATCAGATGTGCGAGAGTGGCTGTCATGCTTTTACCAATGTTGCTGTGGCAAGAGCGGCGATGCCTTCCTCGCGTCCTGTAAATCCAAGTTGTTCGCTTGTTGTTGCTTTGATCGACACGCGATTTGCATCAAGGTCCATCAATTGCGCCATTGTAAGCTTCATCTTGGCTGCATGCGGCCCCACCTTGGGGTATTCGCAGATTAGCGTGCAATCAATGTTAGAGATCTGAAAGCCATGATCACGCGCCAAATCCACGGCGTGACGCAGAAAAATCTCACTCGCAGCGCCTGTCCATTGCGGATCAGAGGGTGGGAAGTGCTGGCCGATATCACCATCTGCCAAGGCGCCATAGATTGCGTCAGTGACTGCGTGCATGCCTACATCCGCGTCCGAATGCCCTTTAAGGGCTTTGGTGTGCGGAATTTGGACGCCGCATAGAATAACGTGATCACCGTCTTCAAATGCGTGCACATCAAAGCCGTTGCCAAGGCGTATGTCCATGTTTTGCTCCAATATGGCGGCCGCGCGGGCGAAGTCTGCGGGCGTTGTGATCTTCAGATTTCTCTCATCGCCCTCGGTGATCGTAACGTCAAGACCAGCGGCGCACGCAACTTCGACATCATCGTCAGCGCCGCCTTTATGGGCACGGTGTGCGGCCAGAATGGCGGGCATGGCGAAGCCTTGAGGTGTTTGCGCGCGAAATAAAGCGCTGCGATCCTGCGTACCGCTAACTTTGCCATCAGCGCCGGTCCAAAGCGCGTCACTGACGGCGAGGGCGGGGGCGGCGCCCGCTGCATGCTCTAAAGCGCTGATGACACCTTCTATTACAGAGGGCGGAGTGGTACAGCGCGCGACATCGTGGATCAAAACGTGGGTGATCTCGGGGTTTAGGGCCTCTAAACCATTGCGCACAGACACATTGCGCGTTGCACCGCCGTGCACGGGTTTGATGCCTTGGATGTTTTTCGCAAAATCAATGTCATTAGGGTGAACCACGAGAACAATATCGGCGATGTCTCCGCGATTACTAAATTGCTCACAGCTCCAATTCGCGATGCGCTTGCCCGCGATCTCTTGCCATTGCTTGGGCAAAGGCCCGCCAGCTCGCGTGCCGCGACCTGCTGCAACGACGACAACGCCTATGCGCATATTTGAACGAGATATCTTCATGATCCAGTCTTATCGCGCTGACATGTGGCGTGCAATGAAGGTGCTATTTGCACAAAAAATACGCACAAACATGAATTCGCCTATTATTTGCACGTAACTGCATTGAGCCTGCGCCCATGCCTTTCTATAAACTCTACATGACAGCGACACTTCACATCGGGCCCACCCAACTGACTCCGCCAGTATTGCTCGCGCCTTTGGCAGGCATTACCGACCTGCCGTTTCGCAATCTTGTCTGCAGTTTCGGCGCAGGTTTAGTGGTCAGCGAAATGGTTGCGAGCCAAGAAATGGTACAAGCTAAACCTGGCGTGCGTGAAAAAGCAGAGCTGGGTTTTGGCGCGGCGCGCACATCGGTGCAGATTGCAGGGCGAGAGGCCTATTGGATGGCCGAAGCCGCGCGTCTTGCTGCAGGCAATGGGGCGCAAATTATCGATATCAATATGGGGTGTCCCGCTAAGAAAGTGACGAGCGGCTATTCCGGCTCTGCTTTGATGAAAGACCTCGATCACGCGCTGACTTTGATCGAAGCGGTGGTTGGGGCTGTTGATGTGCCCGTTACTTTGAAGACGCGATTGGGCTGGGATAATCATCTATTGAACGCCGCAGAACTGGCTGTACGGGCTGAATCTGCGGGAATACAAATGATTACGATCCACGGACGCACGCGCTGTCAATTTTATAAAGGGCAGGCCAATTGGAGCGCGATCAAAGGGATCAAAGCTGCGGTGCGTATCCCCGTGATTGCGAATGGTGATATCGTTGATGTGGCGACTGCACGCGCGGCGCTGTCACAAAGTGGCGCGGATGGCATCATGGTTGGGCGCGGCGCGCAGGGACGTCCTTGGATCTTGGCGCAGATCGCGGCGGAGCTACACGGTTTGCCTGCACCCAAGATTCCGAAAGGCGCAGCGCTGATTGATATGGTGCAAGGTCACTATGCAAATATGCTTGTGTTTTACGGCGAAGCACTGGGCAGCCGCGTCGCGCGCAAGCATTTGGGCTGGTATATGGATGATGCCCGCACACCAGTGGACATCCGCAAAACCCTTCTAACCACACGCACGTCCAAAGATGTCATGGCGCTCCTGCCGCGCGCTTTGGCAAGCCATGATACAAGCGAGGCCGTCGCATGAATTCAAACGCATATCTTTGGCAATCCTTGCCGCTTGCCACTGTCTTGATAGATCAGGACGACAAAATTGTGGATATCAATCCTGCTGCGGAAACGTTTTTTAACAACTCGGCAAAAGCGCTAAGCGGAACGCCGGTTTGGGATCGACTGGCTGTGGATGCCCCGATTGAGCAAGCGTTGAAGCGCGCACGCGAAAATGCCTCCCCGCTTTATGTGAACGATGTGGATGTGAGCACGGGTGAGCGAGCGCCGCTCTTATGCAGCTTGAAGCTTGCGCCAATGGTTGGAGTTGACGGGATGATGATCCTGATGATCTCTCCGCGTGAGCTTGCCGGACGTTTGAGCCAAAGCCAAAGCGTAAAATCAGCGGCGAAATCCGCGATTGGCATGGCAGAAATGCTGGCCCATGAAATTAAAAACCCCTTGGCGGGGATAACAGGCGCTGCGCAATTGTTGTCGATGAACCTCAAGGCCGAAGATTTGGAACTGACTGATCTCATAGTCGAGGAATCGCGCAGGATTGTGAAATTGCTCGAACAGGTTGAGCAATTTGGCAATCTCAGACCGCCCGAGTTGGGAAGTGTGAATTTGCACGATGTGCTGGACCGCGCGCGGCGCTCGACCTTGTTGGGTGTTGGCGCACATATGAGTGTTGTGGAGCAGTATGATCCCTCCTTGCCCCACGCGCATGCTGACGCAGATCAAATGTTACAAGTGATCTTGAACCTGCTCAAGAATGCCTCTGAAGCAGCGGGTAAGCGCGGTGGTACGATCCGGTTGCGCACGTTCTATGAGCATTCGTTCAGTTTGCGCCGCGCTGGCAATGCGGGTCGGCCGCTGCCGCTGCAGATAGAGATCGTCGATGATGGTCCGGGACTGCCGCCAGATTTGGAAGACAGTGTGTTTGATCCTTTCGTGTCAGGGCGTGAAAACGGCACAGGACTGGGTCTCGCGCTGGTATCAAAGATTATTGCCGATCATGGCGGGTGGGTCGCTGTCGATTCAGTGCCCGGTCACACGGCTTTTCGAATTTCACTGCCTGTGGCGACGGCTGATGCGCTTGAGAAAAAGGATATTAGTTGATGGATGGAACGGTTCTAGTCGCGGACGACGATCGCACAATTCGCACGGTTCTAACCCAAGCTTTGACGCGTGCGGGCTGCCGGGTGCACGCGACGTCTTCGTTGACGACATTGATGCGATGGATCGCAGAAGGGCGCGGCGATGTTGTCATTTCAGATGTGATGATGCCAGACGGAAACGGCTTAGAAATGCTGCCAAAGATACAAGAAGACCGTCCGGGCATGCCGGTGATCGTTATCTCCGCGCAAAACACGATCATGACTGCGATCAAGGCCAATGAGGCAGGGGCCTATGATTACCTGCCAAAGCCCTTTGATCTGCCCGATTTGATGAAACGTACCGCGCGTGCATTGGATGCGAGCGGAACAAAAGCCCCGCGTTCAGACAAGACAGAGGATGCGCAGGATGAGCTGCCTTTGGTTGGCAAAACCCCAGTAATGCAGGCGCTCTACACGTTAATGGCGCGGGTTATGAATACGGATATACCGGTCTTGCTCACGGGGGAATCCGGTACTGGAAAAACCGCAATTTCCCGCACGATTCATGATTTTTCGGACCGCCGAACTTTGCCGTTTGTCACGGTCACAGCTCTAGATCTGCAAGATATCGAAGGGCCTGCGCGTGTTTTAGCACGTGTTAAGGGCGGCACGCTTTTGATCGAAGAAATTGCAGATTTCGACATACAAGCGCAAGCGCGACTGGTGCGCATGATGGATGCACCCGGTGACCACGTGCCGCGCTTTATAGCAACCTCGTTGGTGGACTTGGCCAGCCGTTTGGAAAACGGCGCGCTCCGTCAGGATCTTTATTACCGCCTTGATGGCGCGACGCTGAATGTGCCCGCTCTGCGCGAACGTGTGGACGATATCGATCTGCTTGCCACGCATTTCCTTGCTAAATCGGAAGGTAGCGGTGCTGTCACGCGGAAACTCAGAGCAGATGCGGCAAAGCTAATCCACAACTACAGCTGGCCAGGCAACGTGCGCCAGTTGGAAAATGCGATGCGCAGGTTGGGGCTAAGCGCGCGCAGCGATGAGATCGCACGTTCAGAAGTGGAGGCCGTGTTGGGCAATCAGCCTGACCTTGATCCGATTCTTACAGGGGGCACATCGACCGAGAAACTGTCGTCCTCCGTAGAGCGTCATCTGAGGCGATATTTCGATTTACACGGTGGATCCTTACCGCCCGCAGGTATTTATACGCGAATTTTGCGTGAATTTGAGCAGCCACTGATAGAAATATCATTAGAAGCGACGGGCGGAAATCAGGCTAAATGTGCCGAATTATTAGGTATTAACCGCAATACCTTGCGCAAGAAAATTACTGACCTCGATATTCGCGTGACACGGCGCCGCAAATTGATGTAAAACCGCAACATAAACGTGGCCCATTGGCATCGCTTTTGCGTTTCCACAAACGAGAGCCACAATTTTGGCGGTGGAGCGAACGCTCCTATAGATCGAGGGCAGCGCGTGAGCCAGCCTGTAACACCACCTGCACCCGCCAAATTGGCGCGGCGTAAAAAGCTATCGTTGTGGATGCGGCTGTCGCATTTGCGCAGGCAACGACGTGTGCAAAATGCGATCACGCTAGGTGTGGTTTTGCTGGGGCCGATGTTGGCTTTTGCGACTTTTTTGGTGCTGGGTCCTCTGGACCAGGATGTGGGTGGTCCTGGTCTGCGCTTCGTTCTCTTGCTCGATCTGGTATATGTGTTGGTCGTCGCCGCCTTGGTGCTACAGCGCGTCGCGCAAATGATTGCAGCGAGGCGCGCGCATTCTGCTGGATCACGACTCCATTTGCGCCTCACGGGCGTGTTTGCATTGATGGCGTTGATTCCGACGGTGACTGTTGCGATTTTTGCGGGTATCACCATCAATATGGGCTTAGAAGCGTGGTTTTCTCAACGTGTTCAACGTGTTGTGGGAAACTCTTTAGCTGCTGCACAAGCTTATGAAAACGAACAACGCCGTGATTTGCAAGAAGATGCGCAAGCGCTAGCGAACTACCTTAACGCGCGTCGTGGTGAGGTGCGCTTTATGAGAACCGCAAGCTTGGGCGAGGTGTTGCGCGACGGTCAGTTGCAGATTCAACGGGGTTTGCGCGAAGCCTTCGTGGTCGATGGCACCGGTGAAATCAAAGCACGTGGGGATCGTTCTTACATGTTTGACTTCGACCCACTTGCCCCGATCGAGATTGAGACAGCACGCACGGACGGAATTCTGATCTTGGAAGATTGGGAAAACAACGAGTTCCGCGCCGTTGTTAATCTTGTGGGGTACCTCAACGAATACCTTTATGTCAGCCGCGAAGTCGATGGATCAATCTTGAAACTCTTGGATGAAACCCAAGAAACCGCACTGTTTTATCAGCAACAAGAAAGCGAACGTGGCCGTCGTTTGTTCGAGTTTGGCTTGGTATATATTGGCTTCGCCGTCATTCTCATTCTCGCGGCTGTCTGGCTTGGCCTTTGGTTTGCAGAGCGACTTTCGCGGCCCGTGGGACGTCTTGCCGGTGCGGCGCAGCGCGTGGGTGCGGGCAATCTTGATGTTCAGGTCTTGGAGGAAGAGGGCGATGATGAAATCGCCATGCTTGGACGCTATTTCAACCAGATGACCCGTCAATTGAAGGGCCAGCGCAATACGCTTGTTGAGAACAACCGCCAGATTGAACGCCGTCGGCGCATGTTTGACTCCGTTTTGTCTTCTGTCAGCTCTGGCGTTGTTGGTCTTGATGAAAGCGGTCGTATCTCTTTCGTGAACCGATCAGCGGAACGGCTTTTGGGTTGGCATCAAGATAAGCAGGACGTCGATTTGTCCGTTGCGGTTCCTGAGTTTGGCCCGTTGCTCGACAAGTTACGCAATGGCCAGATGGGCAACACGCAGGGCGAGATCAAAGTCAGTCGCGATGGCCAGCTGGAGAACCTGTTGGTGCGCATGTCGCGTCGTTTGCGCGACGATGGCACGCTTGAAGGGTTTGTTGTGGCCTTTGACGATGTCACCGATCTTGTGACGGCGCAGCGCATGGCCGCTTGGGGCGATGTGGCGCGCCGTATTGCGCATGAGATCAAGAACCCGCTGACTCCGATCCAACTGTCTGCAGAACGGATCCAACGAAAGTTCATGCCGCAAGTTGGCGATGATGCAGAACGGCTTGAGCAGATGACGGGCGTGATTATCCGCCAAACAGGTGATTTGCGCCGCATTGTGGATGAGTTCAGTAAATTTGCGCGCATGCCGGAGCCGGACCGCCGCTCTGGCGATCTGACCCAAATTGTGCGCGACGCGGTGATCTTGCAAGAGGCGGGGCAGCCGGATGTCATTTTTGATATTAACTTGCCTGACACTGAATTACTGGCCGAGTTTGATGCCACCATGATTTCGCAAGCGCTGACCAATCTGATCAAGAATGCGGGCGAAGCGATTGCAAGCTACATCGAGAAATTCGAAGACGCTGATGTCGTATGCGAAGTGGCGATTTCGTTGACGCAGGACAACAACATGGCTCTGATCCAGATAGCGGATAGCGGCATTGGCCTGCCCGAAGATCGCGGGCGGCTGTTTGAGCCTTATGTTACAACGCGCGACAAAGGCACGGGTCTTGGTTTGCCTATTGTGAAGAAGATTATCGAAGAACATGGGGGCTCGCTGATTTTGACGGATGCGCCTCTGATGAACGGGCAAGGGCGTCCAGGTGCGATGGCAGTGGTGCGATTACCGCTGTTGGATGCGTAGGGCAGCGACCTCAATGAAACAAAGCAGTAAATGGTGGAGAGAATGATGGGCGACATTCTAATTGTAGACGACGAACGCGATATCAGAGAGCTAGTGTCGGATATTTTGGAAGACGAAGGGTTCACGACGCGACTGGCGGGGACCTCGGACGAGTGCATGGCGCAGGTCACGAAAGAACAACCCGCTCTGATGGTCCTTGATATTTGGCTGAAAGACAGCTCTATGGACGGGATTGATATCCTTAAGGTCATCAAGAAAGACTATCCTGATGTGCCTGTGGTGATCATTTCAGGACATGGCAACGTTGAGATCGCGGTCGCCGCGATCAAGCAAGGCGCGTATGATTTCATCGAGAAACCTTTCAACATTGATCAACTTTTGGTGGTGATCCGCCGTGCGATGGAAACCTCGCGTTTGCGTCATGAGAACCAATCACTGAAACGTCGTGACGCGCCAAGTACGGAAATGATCGGTGATAGCGCCGCGTTTCGCACGTTGATTTCGCAGCTTGATAAGGTGACAAAATCGAACGGTCGGGTTTTGCTGCGCGGTCCCGCAGGTTCAGGAAAAGAGGTGGCAGCACGCTACGTTCACGCCAATTCCAACCGCGCGGATGCACCGTTTGTCACTGTGAATTGCGCGGGCGTTGAACCCGAGAGTATGGAAGAAGTGCTGTTTGGACGCGAAGGTAAAGATCAAGGAGTGCAGCCAGGTCTGCTTGAGCAAGCCAATGGCGGTGTGATCTATTTCGACGAAGTCGCGGACATGCCGCTTGGCACGCAGGGCAAAATCTTGCGCGTGTTGGTGGATCAACAATTCACCCGCGTGGGTGGGTCTGACAAGGTGCGTGTAGACTTGAGGGTCATTTCGTCAACCAGCCGTGATCTGGAGGCAGAGATCGAAGCAGAACGCTTCCGTCAAGAATTGTTCCACCGTTTGAACGTCGTACCAATTCCTGTGCCGTCCTTGGAGGAGCGTCGTGAAGATATCCCGCTTTTGGGCGCGTATTTTATCGATGAATGCAACAAAAGCCAGGGTTTGACTGCGCGCGATTTCTCAGACGAAGCAGCAGCTTTGATGCAGACAATGGTTTGGCCGGGCAATGTGCGCCAGCTTAAAAACTTGGTGGAACGCGTGTTGATCCTTGGTGAAGGCACTGGCCCAATTGAGGCGCGAGAATTGCCGAATGAGCAAACGGGCAATGATGAAGAAGGACGGGTGGTGTTGTCTGGCTCGCTTGCAACCTTACCTTTGCGAGAAGCGCGCGAAGCGTTTGAGCGTGAATATTTGCTAACGCAGATCAACCGTTTTGGCGGAAATATTTCGCGCACGGCGAATTTTGTAGGCATGGAACGCTCGGCCTTGCATCGCAAGTTGAAGTCTTTGGGGGTCGTTACGACCAACAAAGCAGGCGCGCGTATCGCGCAGGTTGAAGAGGATGAAAGCAAGGTTGGGTGATCTTATTGAACTCCTAAAGGCGCGCTTTTTTGAGTAACAAAAAGGAGCTGCAAGAGTGAATCCATATAATAAGATGAAGCGCGACAGCACTGCGCTGCCATTGACCCGATTGCCGCAACCTGTCATTCAATTCTAACGTGAGTTCAGCAGAAGGCCGAACATGAAGGTCATTATTTGCGGAGCTGGCCAAGTGGGCTGGCAAATTGCACGACATCTTTCAGGTGAGCGTAACGATGTGACGGTTGTCGACAACAACGCCGAACTCGTGCGGCGTGCGACCGATTCATTGGATGTGCAGGGCATAGCGGGCTTTGCCAGCTATCCCGATATTTTGGATCGGGCAGGGGCGCGTGATGCGGATATGATCATCGCTGCCACCCATTCTGACGAGGTAAACATGGTTACCTGTCAGGTTGCGCATTCCGTCTTCGCGATCCCGCGTAAGATTGCGCGCCTGCGTGGGCAATCCTATCTCGACGCGATCTATTCGGATCTTTATCGGCGCGATCACATGCCTATTGATGTTGTGATCAGCCCTGAAAAAGAGGTGGCAGATGCTGCCTTGCAACGTCTATCCGCGCCATCTGCGTTTGACACGGAGACTTTTCTTGATGGCAAAGCTCAGCTTTTGGGCATTACCATTGATGAGACCTGTCCTGTTGTGAACACGCCACTTCGTCAGTTGACAGATCTTTTTTCAACCCTGCGCTCTATCGTGGTTGGTGTGCGTCGTGAGGGCACGCTGTTTGCGCCTGAAGCGGGCGATCAGCTTTTTGTGGGGGATCAATGCTACATCTTTTGTCATGTGGAAGATGTCAGGCGCTCCATGGAGATTTTCGGAAAATCGCATCGCACCCAAGAGCGTGTTGTGTTGATCGGGGGCGGCAATGTTGGATTGGCCGTGGCACAAGCGCTTGAGAAACGTACCACCCGCGTGCGTGCGAAGATCATTGAAAAGAACCGTGAGATTGCTGAAATAGCCGCTGATGAGCTAGAGCGCACGATCGTGCTGCATGGCGATGGGTTGGATGGCGCATTGCTCGGAGAAGCCAACATCAGCCGCGCGGATGCTGTTTTGGCAGTGACTGATGATGATAAAACCAACATGCTGGCGGCTGTGCGCGCGAAAGCTGCGGGTTGTCCGATGGCTGTCGCTTTGATCAATGACCCGACGCTTGTACCGCTGATGGGGCCGCTTGGAATCGACGCCTATATCAACCCGCGCGCCACGACCGTGAGTTCGATTTTGCGCCATATTCGGCATGGACGTGTGCGCGCGGTTTACTCCATCGGTGACGCCGAAGCGGAAATGATTGAGGCGGAAGTTCTGTCCACCTCGCCCTTAGCTGGCAAACTTATCCGTGACATTGATTTTCCCGAAGGGGTTCTTGTTGGCGGGGTGTTGAAGGACAGCAAGCTGCATAAGCCATCGGGCAAACTACGCATTGACGAAGGTGATGTGATCGCGTTGTTTACGATGACCGCCGATGTGCCCGAGGTGGAGCGTTTGCTTCAAGTCTCCATCGATTTTTTCTGAGACGCGTCCGATGATCTCGCGTATTCTGGATTTACCGGTCTTCTTGATCTTCGTGATCCTCGCTTGTCTGGCGATGTATATTCCGGCGATCCACGCGCTGACCCAAGATGCCTTTCACGTTGCGCGAAGCTTCTTTTACTCGGCAACTTTGGGATTAATTCTCTGCGCGCTGATCGGAATTGCATTTTCGGGGCGGCCCACGCATAGCTCTGCGTTGGAACATCTTTTTGCACTCTTCGCTGTCTTTGCGGTTTTGCCGATTTTCTTAGCAGTACCATTCTACGAATCTCTGCGCACCACCAGCTTTTTGAACTCTTACTTTGAAATGGTGTCTTCGATCACCACCACGGGTGCGACTATGTTTCCAGATCCCAGCAGGCTGGAGCCAAGCTTGCATCTTTGGCGCGGCATTGTTGCGTGGTCAGGTGGTTTGTTGATGTGGATTGCGGCGGCTGCGATCCTTGCACCGCTGAATTTGGGTGGCTTTGAAGTTACCACGAGTGCAGAGCCTGGACAAGGAGGCATTCGCCGCTTTGACATGCGCGCGGCCTCTCCTGGGCAACGTTTGATCCGCGCGGCAAAGCAGTTCTTCCCGATTTATACGAGCCTCACGTTGACGCTGTGGTTTTGCCTGACACTGTCAGGGGAAACACCGCTTGGCGGGGTGATGCATGCGATGGCGACCTTATCGACCAGCGGGATTTCTGCGGTTGGTGGAATAGAGGAAAGCACAGTCGGGGTCGCAGCTGAATTCTTGATATTTGTGTTTCTCTTGTTTGCCTTGTCGCGGCTCACGTTTTCCACGGACACGATCACTGGAAGCACGCGTGGTTTGCATGAAGATGCTGAATTTCGCATCGGTTTGATCCTTGTCATGGGTGTTCCTTTAGTTTTGTTCGCGCGCCATTGGCTCGGGGCCCTTGAAGTGAATGAAGAGGAGAACCTTTTGCTGGGTCTGAAAGCCCTATGGGGCGGGATGTTCACAGTCCTGTCGTTTTTGACGACAACGGGTTTTGTCAGTTCTGAATGGGAAGCGGCGCAAGGCTGGTCGGGCTTGGCAACACCGGGCGTGATCCTGTTGGGGTTGGCCTTGATGGGAGGCGGCGTGGCGACGACGGCGGGCGGTGTCAAATTGTTGCGGGTCTTCACACTCTACCTGAATGGCTTGCGAGAAATGCAGAGGCTCATTCATCCTTCATCAGTTAGTGGCAAAGGCGCGGGCAATCGCCGGATCAGGCGGCAAGGGGCTTATACTGCGTGGATCTTTTTCATGTTGTTTGCCATGTCGCTGGCACTGGTCACGCTTACACTAACGGGCTTTGGCACCACTTTTTCGGATGCTTTGGTAATGTCGGTGGCGGCGCTTTCAACCACAGGGCCGCTCTTGGATGTGGCGGGTGCTGATCCAATTTTACTTATGGACCTGTCAAACGGGGCCAAGCTTTGTTTTGCCGCTGCGACCATTTTGGGGCGTTTGGAAACTCTTGCAATCATCGCTTTGATGACGCCAGAGCTTTGGCGCCGATAACGCGGCTTTTCAATTTATGGCCTCGAGTTAAAAAAAGCGCTGGAAACTCGCGCTGTCAGTCTTCATACTTTATTCGAAATGGACCGCGCTCACTGAAGCGCGCAACGCTGCGCCCAAAAATAATAACGCAAGAATAAAGGCATGCCCCAATGGCCAACGATAGACAAAATCTGCAAGACGCATTTCTTAACCATGTTCGCAAAACCAAAGTTCCGGTCACGGTCTTTTTGATCAACGGTGTGAAGCTGCAAGGCGTCATCACTTGGTTTGACAATTTCTGCGTTCTTTTGCGCCGTGATGGTCAGTCTCAGCTGGTTTATAAGCATGCGATTTCGACTATTATGCCAAGTCAGCCGATCTCCCTTTATGAGGGCGAAGACGCAAACTGATGGGGCATGATCCCGCGATCACCCGTACATGGGTGCTGCATCCTGACATAAAAAGTAACAATGATCGTCGACTGCCTGAACCTGCTTTGGCAGAGGCCGTGGCTTTGGCTGAAGCTTTGCCAGGGCTTGAGGTCTTTGGCGACACAATTGTGCGTTTGCCCAAAGCGCATTCTGGTATGCTGTTTGGTAAGGGTAAGATCGAAGAGTTGCATCAGCTGTTTGATGCTGAAGAGGTGGATCTGGTTCTGATTGATGGGCCAGTGACGCCAGTTCAGCAACGCAATCTTGAGAAGGCTTGGGGCGTAAAGCTGCTGGATCGAACGGGCCTTATCCTTGAGATTTTCTCGGATCGCGCGCGCACTAGCGAGGGTGTGCTGCAGGTCGAAATGGCCGCTTTGAGCTATCAACGCACACGGCTTGTACGCGCTTGGACCCACTTAGAACGTCAGCGTGGCGGTCTTGGCTTCGTTGGTGGTCCCGGTGAAACGCAGATCGAATCTGATCGGCGTGCGATCGATGACCAACTTGTGCGCTTGCGCCGTAAGCTCTCCAAAGTGGTGAAAACCCGCGCCTTGCATCGCGAAGCACGCGCCAAAGTGCCGTTCCCGATCGTTGCGCTTGTGGGGTACACGAACGCGGGCAAGTCCACCTTGTTTAATCGTCTTACGGGCGCAGAGGTCTTTGCTAAAGACATGTTGTTCGCTACGCTTGACCCAACTATGCGTGCGGTTGAGTTACCCGATGGGCCGCAGGTTATTTTATCAGATACGGTTGGTTTTATTTCTGATCTCCCGACGGAGCTTGTCGCCTCGTTTCGCGCGACGCTGGAAGAGGTTTTGGCTGCCGATCTCATCGTACATGTGCGCGATATCTCTCACGAGGGCACGGAAGAGCAGGCGACTGACGTGCGCGCAATTCTCACCTCCCTCGGGGTCGGCGAAGGCGCCAAGCAGATCGAAGTCTGGAATAAGATTGATTTGCTGGAGCCTGACGACAAAGACGCGGTTCTGGCCCGCGCGGCGCGGCATGATGATGTGATCGCGGTATCGTCAATCTCGGGCTATGGGATGCAGGACTTTGTGGTCGCTGTCGAGGAGGCGCTAGAAGGCGAAATTATAACCGAAACGTTGGTCTTGCCCTATTCTGAGGGCAGAAAACGCGCTTGGCTCTTTGAGCGGTCTTTGGTCGAAGCGGAACGTCAGGGTGAAAATGGGTTCGAATTGGATCTGCGTTGGAAAGCCAAAGATCGTGCGCAGTTTCAGACGATCTAAAAGTTAAGAGCCTTCGGCGAGAATATTTTTGGAGATAGGAAGTATTCAGTTTCCTTCTGGGATCAGCGTTGTGATGCCGACGGCTGCCGCGCGTGCAAGGCCTTCATCTAGTGACATCGGAATATATTCACCACGCCGCCAAAGCGTGCCGAGATCGTCGTAGTGGCGTGAAAACAGATGCCCTGACTGGCCTGTCGAGATCACAAACAGCGAGCTGTCGGGATCGGTGAAATCATAAACGCCACGATACCCGGCGCCGTGCACGTTCAAGAACGCCTCCGTGCCTTCACCACCTTTCGTGCGCCCGCGCATCAGCGTGTTGTCCCCACCGGAAGTCGATTGGCGGATATTGACGAAATAACGCAGCACGGGAACCTCGCCTAAGACCGCATGGTCATGGGTCGCCTGATGTGCATCGCCCCAGCGCAAGGAGACGAGGTCAATCGTATAGTTTTCCTCTAACCACAAGATCGCCTCATCGAGCGAGATGCGCGCAACATCGGTGCAGGTTTCTTTCGGGGAGGATTGCAAGATATCGCACCACTCCGCTGCACCGTTAATGTTGCGAAAGACGCGTTCTATAAATAGAGGTTCGACGTGTTTAAATTCTTTCGAGAGTGGGCCAAGTTCATCCTGTATTAAGCGACCTTGCAACGCGCGCAGCCAGGCTGAGTAGATGAGGGGTTCGGGCAGGTGTTCGTTCATTTCACCCGTCCAATTGGCCAAGAGTTCTAATGCAATCTGGCGTTTACGTTCGGGTGTTCCGTTTGGTGCAGGCTCGCCCGTGAACCACAGATCTGCTCCGATCAAGGGCAGTAAAGTGCGCGCCGTAACGCTGACCGTGTCGAGCTGCGCTTCGATAAAGCTATCGCGCGTATGCACCTGACGGTTCTGCATTAAGCGTTGCCATCTTTGTATGCGTTGACTGTCGCCCCATTCATAGGACACGTGCGCGGGGAAAGAGCGCTGCACCAGCTTGTTGTTAGTATTGCCAAGAATACCGCCTTCGGGATCAAGGAAGCGCGGGTTGGTTGGCGCAGGAAACAGGCCTTGCCATCTGTTGTCTGCGATCCAGCCGGGGCTAGGCATACGGCCTTTGCTTTGGTGATTGGCGTTGCGTTGAGGCATCGCGCCAATGAGTTTGAGCGCAATCTTGTCTTTATCTACGAGAGTCAAATTCTGTGAAGGTGCGATGTAGGCTTCTGTGCTGATCAAAGCACTGTGTACATCTGCGGATTGCATGATCCCCATCGCTGCACTGAGCGAAGTGTCGCGCGGGCTAAGCGCAGTCCACGCTAGCGCAGCAACGTGCCCTTGAGGCGTAATCGTAGAAAGCGAGAAGTCTGAACCCGACAAAACAGGGCCATTGTCGCTCCAGCGCAGGGTGAGTGTGACGGGCTCCGCATCTTTGATATTGATGATCGACTTACGGGTCTCAAAAGGTTTGAATCCGTTGGGCGTGCGGTACTCTTCGGGGTTCGCGGGATTGAGTTGTTCAATGAACAGATCCTGATCATCGAGATAACTGGAGGTGATGCCCCAACCAATGGTCGCGCTGCGCCCCGCAAGAACCACGGGCATGCCGGGGATTGTGCCACCAATTACGCCACCGGCTGCAAGTTCGAGACGCGCGAGATACCAGATCGCGGGGGCGGTAAAGCCAAGGTGGGGATCATTCGCCAAGATTGTCCCACCAGAGGCGGAACGCGAAGGCGCGGCGGCCCATGCGTTGGAGGCACCACCAAGGCCGCGTGGGGGCACTGGATGCAGCGGGTCTCTTTGCGTAGAGGCCTCAGCGTATTGCGGTAAAGGTTGATCAAAAAGTGCGGCGTATTTGGGCAAAGCGGCAACCCCAGTGCCGGGCATGTCGGGCAAGATGTCTGACAAGCGTGCTTCATCGGGAAGCACCAAAGACGTGCGCGCGCGCAGAACCTCGTCTTGCAAATGGCCTGAGAACTGCAACGCCATCAGCTTGGTCACCGCAAGGGAATCCGCTGGGCGCCAAGGTGAAATCGGAGCGCCGAAGAGGAACATTTCAGGGGCGCCACGGCCCAAAGATCTATTGTTGATCTCTGTAATGCGCATGTTCACACCTGCGGCATAGGCAGACAGCGCATCGCTGGTGCGCGCATCCTGACTGGCAACAGACACGCTTGCGAGGCGGTAAATATCGAGGCGGCGCAACAAAGTGTCGACGCTTAAGGTGCGTTTTCCAAACACCTCGGACAAGCGTCCTTGTGCGGTTCTGCGCAGCATCGTCATTTGCCAAAGCCGGTCCTGAGCATGGGCATAACCAAGGCCAAAGAAGACGTCTGTGTCGGTTTCACCAAAGATATGGGGCACATTCGCGTTGTTGCGCACAATCTCGACAGAGGCGGTGATCCCCTCAACTTTCAGCGTTTTAGTGTACTCAGGAAGCGAGCGTGCTGCGAGAAAATAAGCGAGAACAGCCATCAAGAGTGCAGCGATGATCGCGCCGCCGGTAAGGCGCAGCGTCCAACGAAAAATCATCACCATTTTCTCGCGTCTCCTTCAATGTCTGCGGCATTTAGGTGCAAAGCCCTTGTTTTTGCGCGCAGTGTTCGACACACCGTTTAGGGTAATTGATGCGAAGGGAAAAGCCGATGGCAAAATGCACATTCTTGGGTCTTGGTGTGATGGGATTTCCCATGGCTGCACATTTGGTGAAAGCCGGTCACGAGGTCACAGTTTATAATCGCACGCTTGGGAAAGCACAGGCTTGGGCAGAGGAGAATGGCGGCCAAAGCGCGAACACGCCGCGCGATGCAGCGCAGGGTGCAGAGTTCGTTTTTGCCTGCGTTGGCAATGATGATGATCTGCGCTCTGTGTGTTTGGGCGAGACGGGCGCATTTGCGGGCATGGATAGTGGTGCGGTCTTTGTGGATCACACGACAGTTTCTGCGAAAGTTACGGCGGAGCTGTATAAAGCTGCGGAGACAGCGCTGATCAGTTTTGTCGATGCGCCGATTTCAGGTGGGCAAGCAGGGGCCGAGAACGGCGCGCTGTCGATTATGTGTGGCGGTGATAAAGACGCATACGCGCGCGCAGAGCCTGTGATGGCGGCTTATTCTAAGATGTGCCGCCACATTGGCGAAAGTGGTGCAGGCCAAATGACCAAAATGTGCAATCAGATAGCGATTGCAGGTTTGGTGCAAGGCTTGTCCGAAGCACTTCATTTTGCGGAAAAAGCTGGGCTTGATGGGCGCGCAGTTGTCGAAGTGATTTCGCAAGGTGCAGCTGGGTCTTGGCAGATGGCGAACCGCTATGAGACGATGCTCGACGATCAATTTGAGCATGGGTTCGCAGTGGATTGGATGCGTAAAGATCTGGGTATTTGTCTTGATGCGAGCGATGAGGTTGGGGCGAGCCTACCTGTTACTGCATTGGTTGATCAGTTTTACAAAGACGTGCAAAAGTTAGGTGGCGGGCGCTGGGATACGTCAAGTTTGATCAAGCGTTTGCGCGCGATGGGTTAGATGCTGTCCTGTCTATTTAGATGAGCACCCCGAGGTATTTTAGGGCCAGAATCCGTTAGTGCGTTGATGTGTTTGAGAACAAATGAATCACGAGAATTCCGCTTAAGATCATGCCGAGGCCTAGTATCGCGGGCAGGTCGAGTTTTTGGCCATAGAGCAAATAACCGATGCCCGCGATAAATACGATGCCAAGGCCGGACCAGAAGGCGTATGCGATCCCCAGCGGGATAGCGCGCAGAGCTATGGACAGAAAGTAAAAGCTGATTGCATAGGCAATCACCACGACCACCGAGGGCCAGAACTTTGTGAATTGCTGGCTGGCTTGCAGCGCAGCCGTGCCAATGGTTTCGCTCAAAACTGCGAGGAGCAAAACGAGGTAATGGATCGGCATTGAGTGTCCTTTCAAATGGGCAGGGCGGTGGTGTCCTTGATCTCTTCCATCACAAAGCTGGCGGACACATCTGCCAATGGAACAGAAGCGGTCAGCTTTTGATAGAGACGATCGTAATCTTTCATATCAGCCACGCGCGCGCGGATTAGATAATCCAGATCACCGGACATGCGGTAAACCCCTTGAATTTCGGGCATCACTTTGGTGGCGCGCGCAAACTTGGTGGACCAATTGGAGTCATGTTGATCGGTGCGCACCTGGATGAAGACATTCAAGCCGAGCCCAAGCGCCTCCGCATCAAGGAGCGCGACCTTGCGTTTGATGATACCTGCCTCGCCGAGTAGTTTGATCCGGCGCCAACACGCATTGCGCGACAAGTTCACCGCACTCCCGAGCGCGTCTAAGGAGATGTCGCAATTTTCTTGAAGATGTTTGAGGATGCGTCGGTCTGTTTGATCAATATCCATACTATTTGCTATATTATGGGAGTTTGTCCCAATCAATCATAAAATAGCGTGGTGATTTGGGAACATATCGCGGCGGACATGGCGCATATTGTTCAAAACCAACAGAATGGAGTGTCTACATGTTTCACCGGATCTTTATCGAACATCCTGAAAGCGTAGAAGAAAGTTACTTTGAGCATATGGCTTTTGCGTTGCGCTTCGCGGGGTTGCTGGGGTTTGCCTGTGGCGCGGCACTTTTGCATGCGTTCATTCCGGCGGCGTGTGAAAAGACGGCGAGCAAGATCATCGCCAAGCTTTATGCGCGTACACATAATCGCGGTAACTGAATAGATGTGCCGCTGGGCCGCCTATATTGGTTCGCCAATCTACATCGCGGATTTGGTGAGTGCACCGAAACATTCGCTGATTGTGCAAGCGCGTGAGGCTGAGGAGTGTAAGACCAGTATCAATGCTGACGGCTTTGGCATTGCATGGTATGCGCATCGCCGCGAACCGGGGCTTTACCGTGATGTGTTTCCTGCATGGTCTGACCCAAACCTTAAGTCAGTGTCGGAGCAGGTGAAATCTCGTCTGTTCTTAGCCCACGTAAGGGCCTCCACAGGAACAGCCATCAGTCGCAATAATTGTCATCCCTTTGCTTATGACCGGTGGAGTTTCATGCACAATGGTCAAATCAGCGGATTCGAGCAGATGCGTAAGCACTTTGATATGGCGATACCAGATCAGCTTTATCTCTCGCGAAAAGGAGCGACGGACAGCGAGGCGCTGTTTTTGATCGCTTTGGGGCAGGGGCTGGAGCGGGATCCGCATTACGCTTTGCTCCGTACTGCGCAGATCGTGGAAGAGCTTGCGGTTGCACAAAATATCCCTGCACGATTGCGCATGACTTTGGCGTTTAGTGACGGCGAAACGCTTTACGCGCTACGCTATGCCAGCAACGGTAATGCACCGTCACTCTATTTTCGAAGACGTGCTTTGGATGACGGTTGGATCGTTGTGTCAGAACCCTTGCAAGACGAGCCTGATTGGCAATGTGTTGAAGAAAACAGTTTTTGCACATTCACCCAAGACAGCATGTCGCGCCAGGCTTTTATGAATGGTGCAAATGACCTTGGGTTTGCACGCGCGTCATAGACCTTAGGGGCTTTGCTGTCAGGGGACGCTCACCGTTGCAAATATACATAGGTGGAGAGAGGGACGAAGCGGATGTGTAGTTCAAAATTCTCTTGGTCGCCCGCAAATAAACTTCCTGTTGGGATTTCCGCCAAAGGCACGAATGTCCTATCAGGGTTGTTATAAAAAACTTGGATATAGTCGCCTGCGGTAGTAGGCAAGAGAGACACATCCGAGGGATCTGGCATGTGATCATCTGGATGCATGACAATCAAGGAATCCTCTAGCTCGTTGAAGTCTTCAATACGGATGATGCCAACGTCGGCTGGATCTGCGGATAGGAAAAATTCGTCCGCGCCGGTTCCGCCAAAGCCTGAATAGATATCGCCGAAGTTGAAGATTTAATCATTCCCTGTTCCGCCAAAGACTTGTTGTGAATATCCTTATTGAAGCACGACAATGTCATCGCCACCAAACAACTAATCATCGTCCGCGCCACCCAAACCGAAATGTGCGCCCGTCATGCTATCGTCGCCGTCACCGCAATATAGAATGCCGCCTTCAAAGCCGGCATTCAGTGTGTCGTCACCAAGATCGCCGTGCATTTCATTAAAGCCACCGCGATTGGTGATACCGTCGTCGCCATCCTCTCCGAAGGCTTCGTCGTTGCCTAGACCTGTTTTAATGGGATTATTATCAGCGTCGCCTTTAAGAACATCATTGCCGGCACCACCAAGCAACGTGTCATCGCCTTCGATCCCAAAATTCACCGGTGTTGCCGAAAATATAATCGTTGCCACCAACGCCTTAAACTGAGTCATTACTTGCAGCAGCGCCTATGTTGTCGTCATCAGTTGTTCCGGTAATTTAGTCATCGCCAGATGTTCCAATGAACATCGCGCCCGCAGACAGGCCTAATGAATCTAGTAAAAATAATATCCTCAGTATCTTCGAAATAAATTGACCAACCAAAGTATATGTCAGGTCCGGCAATCCCCAAAGTAAAGAGCAATACTTAGGAGGATTTGTGAGCAATTGGACAAAGGGCAATAAGGATTGTTACCCAATGCGTCGTAATCAATGCTTTTAATCGCGATTGTTTTTAAAGCGTAGAAAGTGCGGGGTGCAGAAATAGCAGCCCTCCGCATTGTGTGCTTATCCGTTCAGAGCGGCATTCAGGTTCTCATCAATTTTTTCCAAGAACCCCATAGTCGTTAGCCAACCTTGATCGGGCCCAACCAAAAGCGCGAGATCTTTGGTCATGTGGCCCGCTTCCACGGTATCGATAATTACTTGTTCAAGCGTTTCTGCGAAACCCAATAGTTTTGCGTTATCATCAAGTTTTGCGCGGTGCTTCAAGCCACCGGTCCATGCATAAATCGACGCGATGGAGTTGGTCGAAGTGGATTCACCTTTTTGGTGCTGGCGATAGTGGCGTGTGACCGTGCCGTGTGCTGCTTCCGCTTCGACAATCTTTCCGTCAGGCGTCATCAATTGCGAGGCCATCATCCCGAGAGAGCCGAAGCCTTGTGCCACGATATCGGATTGCACGTCGCCATCGTAGTTCTTGCACGCCCAAACAAAGCCGCCATTCCATTTCAACGCGCAGGCAACCATGTCATCAATCAATCGATGTTCGTACCAGATGCCCGCCTCTTTGTAGGCACCCGCAAATTCAGCATCAAACACCTCTTGGAAGATCTCTAGGAAACGCCCATCATATTGTTTGAGGATAGTGTTCTTAGTAGACAGATAAACAGGCCAGCCCATTTTCAAGCCGTAATTCAATGACGCACGCGCAAAATCGTAGATAGACTTGTCGATGTTATACATCGACATGAACACGCCCGCACTGTTGGCTTTGTAGACCTCGTGTTCGACCTCTGTACCGTCCTCGCCGACGAATTTCATCGTTAGTGTACCAGCGCCCGGAAACTTCATATCGGTTGCTTTATACTGATCGCCAAACGCGTGACGCCCGACAACAATAGGCTTCGTCCAACCGGGCACAAGGCGCGGCACGTTTTTACAGATAATCGGTTGGCGGAAAATCACGCCACCTAAAATGTTGCGGATCGTGCCGTTCGGTGATTTCCACATCTGTTTCAGACCGAACTCTTCTACACGTGCCTCATCGGGTGTGATGGTCGCACATTTAACGGCAACTCCAACCTCTCTCGTCTTTTCCGCCGCATCAATAGTGATCTGGTCGTCAGTGCGATCGCGCTCTTGAATGCTCAGATCGTAGTACAGCAGATCTATGTCGAGATAGGGTTCAATCAGCTTCTTCTTGATGAAATCCCAAATGATACGGGTCATTTCATCGCCGTCCATTTCAACAATCGGATTTGCGACTTTGATCTTGCTCATGTACTTTGCCTTCTTACGTGGAATACGCTGATTGTTTGGCGCTGCATATCCCAGGTAGGTTAACAGGGAAATGACATTTCAATCATCACGCCCTGTGCGTCGCTCATAGTTGCGCAGCCAGAGCATCATGAGCGTTGCAATGGCGCAAAACACAACGCTTGCTGCGGCTAAGGGCACGGGCGTACCCGCAAACATCAAACCCACGGGAATGCACACGAGCGTACCAAAAAGCGTGGCAGTCCCGCTGATAAAGGACGCGGCCATACCTGCTATATGTCCCAACGGTTCCATCGCGAGCGCATTGAGATTGCCCAATGTGAGGCCAGCCAAAAAAAAGACTGAGGTTTGCCAGATCATAAACAGTACAAAATAAGATTGGTCGCTGGGTGGCCACAGGCTGAGCAAGAGCATGATCACAGAAAGGATGACCTGCGCGGCAAAACTGGTGGTAATAACGTTCCGCATCCCCAAGCGCACAACGATGTTTGCGTTTAATAGCGACGCTGTTCCCGCAAGAAGAGAGATTACCCCAAACCAATAAGGAAAACTATCCGCGCGTCCGAATGTGACGTCATAGATCGGATGGACCGTCGACAACATTCCGAACAAAAGCGCAAGCATCATCGACTGACAAATGATCGAAACGCGCGCTCTGCGGTAGGACATCAGTTCTTTTACCGAGGCCAGAAGCGCTTTGAAGTTGATCTCTCGGCGGTTTTCGGGGGCTAGTGTTTCTGGTAGGCGAATGCCCATCCAAAGCATTGTAACCACCGAAAAACACATGAAGGCCACGAAAATTCCGCGCCAATCGGAGATATAAATCAAACCCGCGCCGATCAGCGGGCCGATGGCGGGGACCAATGTGAAAACCATCATCACAAACGACATGATCCGCGCCATTTCGCGACCCGAGTAGAGATCGCGGATCACCGCGATAGATACAATGCGCGGGCCTGCTGCCCCCAAGCCCTGCAACATGCGCGAGGCGAGCAAAATTTCCAGTGAAGCCGCCCGCCATGCGATGAAGGCACCAATGCAATACAGCACGGCGCCAAACAACATTACCGAGCGTCGCCCATAGCGATCCGAAAGGGGACCAACGAAAAACGTGCCAATTCCCATGCCTAACACGAAACTGGTGAGAACCAGTTGCACTTTGTTGGGATCGTTGGGGCTTAACTCTGCGGCGATTTCGGGCAATCCGGGCAGCATGGAATCGATAGAAAACGCGACCGTGGCAGAGAGCATCGCCGCGAAGGCAATGAATTCCACAGTGCCCATGCGCATCGCGACGGGTGCGTTCATTCCTCGGCTTCGATCTGTGACTTGATATCGGTGATCACGTTGCGCCAGACCTCAACTGATTGCGCGCCGGGCACCGCGTGCTGACCTGCGATAATGAAGGTGGGCACCGAATTCACGCCCATTTTGCGAAAGCCGGCGTCCTTTTCACGAATGCCCTCAAGGTCTTCATCCGTAGCAAGCAAACGTTGCACGAGGGCTGCGTCCATCCCGCATGTGTCTGCGAGATCGGCCAGCACTTCCACGTCGCCAATGTCGCGACCTTCTTTGAAATAGGCGCGAAACAGGGCGGAAATCACCATGGATTGACGCTGCTCAATGCCAGCCCAATGGATCAGGCGGTGCGCGTTCAATGTGTTTGGTGTGCGTTTGATTGCCCCCAGATCAAGCTCCAGACCGACATCGCGAGCGTGCTGGTCAATCTGGCCATAGACCTTCACAGCTTGCTCTTTGCCACCAAACTTGCCCTCAAGGTAAGCACGGCGATCCATGCCCACGAGCGGCATATCAGGGTTCAATTGAAACGGATGCCATTCGATCTCAAAGGGATGCTCTGGCTCTGCTTCCAGTGCGCGGTCCAGCAAAGTTTTGCCAATATAGCACCACGGGCAAATCGGATCGGAAATAATATCGAGCTTAACCATAAAGAGCCTCAATCTGAGCGCGCAACACACGGCGCAACAGCTTGCCATTGGCGCTGCTGGGAAGGGTGTCGCAGCGGTGGTAAATTCTGGGCTGTTTGTAACGCGCCAATTGCGTGGAGGCCAGAGCCTCAAACGCGCTTTTGTGCACAGTGTTTTGGCCCGTATAGCACAGTGCAATCACCTGTGCGCCGGATTTGACGGTTGTCTCAATCGCAGCGCACTGAATGAGGCCGCCGATCTCTGCAAACGCAGCCTCAATTTCTAAAGGGGAGACGCGAAAGCCGCCCGCGTTCAACATATCGTCGCTGCGTCCCTCATAGGAAATAGCACCGTTTGTATCACACCGTCCTAGATCGCCGGTCATAAACCAATCGCCTTGAAAGCGTGCTTCGGTCTCATCGGGTGCATTGAGGTAACCAAGCATGAGACCTGGATCAGAGTGGTGTACGGCGATAGTGCCCAAGTCGCCCGTTGCCGCCTCTGTGCCATTATCTCGGATCACCGCAATCCGCCGTCCGTTTTGAGTGCGACCAAGAGTGTTTGTGGGGGCAGGTCGAGTCGGGCTAGAGGAAATAAAGGTGGAGCATTCAGACATGCCAAACGCCTCATACACCTGAGAGCCTGTGGCGCGCTGCCACTCAGCGTGCAGCGTTTCTACCATTTTCTCACCCGCACTCAGCGCATGTCGCAGTTTCGGCATCACAGGCATTTCCTTGCGCACAAGTTTGCGAAAAATACCGGGTGCAGCAGCGAAAAGCGTGGCGTTTTTCTGGGCGAGCAAAGCAGGCAGTGCCTCTGGTTGCGTGCCATCCTGAGGGATCAAAGCGGTTGCGCCAACGCTCCACGGATCCATTAATCCTGTGCCAAGCGTAAACGTCCAGTTGAACGCGCCTGCGTGCAACAATCGATCCTCAGCGCGTAAATCATACCAATCGCAATGCATCATTTTACGCGCCCAGATTGCGCGGTGGGCATGTTGAACTGCACGCGGTGCTGCGGATGTGCCGGAGGTGAACACGACATAGGCAGGACGTTCTGGATCGCCCATATGCCAAAGGGCTGGTGGCAGCGTGTACATCGCTTGAAGGTCTTCGAGTGTTATGGAGCGTGCCTTTGACGTGGGCGCTGAAACTTTGACGTCTTGCAGGATGGCAGCGGGTGCGATCTGCGCCGCCATCTTGGTTATTTCGCTACTGGTTAAGGCGGCAGACGTCGGCACTGCGACCATGCCTGCGGCGATGATCCCAAGATAAGCGATTGGAAAGTCTGGCGTATTGCCAAGGCGCAGCATCACCATGTCTTGAGGTTTAAAACCTGCGTTTAGCAAGCCCGTTGCAACACCGCGTACTGCGTTAGTTAGCTGCGTGTAGCTCCACGTCTGCGGATCGCTTCCAAGTACTTCCAGCGCAGATTTGTCAGGTGTCGCACGACCTGCGTCCAACACATATTGCGCTAGATTAAAAGGTGTTGGGCAGGGTGGATGGATCGCATCAGACATAGACCCAACCGGTATCCCAGCGATTGGCGGCTATCAAGAGCGCGGATGATGGAGATCCTTATGCGGCGAAGTCGCCGCAATAGTTGCTGCGTCATGGGATCGAAAGTCCACAGCTTCGCGTGCAAGAGATTGAAGATCGATAAAATTCTCCAACTCTTCGCGCGCTTCTGGTTCGGTCAAATCATGTGTCTGCGCAATGACGCGACTGATCTCCATCAGTTCACCCTTGAGAGGATCGAGCATCTGCGCGCTTACATGTGGAAAGCGGCGCGCGATTGCTTGCAAGTTTTCGGACCAGTTCTCGGTTAGTTTCGTCCATGCCACAAAGATCACTCCTAAGTTACGCCACGAGCAGTTTGCGCAAGAAATCCTTCTTATTCGTTACTTTGTAAAAATAATTATGAGCGCAGAGCGGTATTACCCTTCTTCCCACCACCAGACTTCCGGCAGAAAACCAAGCCAGTCGCCATAGATCGGCAAGGTCTCAGAATACTTCAGCTCTTTCACATGAGCGACATTGCTAAAAGGCCATTGATAGAGCGGGATAAAGTAACGCTCCGACATCAAAATCCGATCCAATGCGCGTGTGGCAGCGATGAAGTCCTCTTGTGAGCGTGCACCTAAGATCTGCTCGATCATCGTCTCTGCGGCAGGGACATTCATACCCATCCAGTTGCGCCGACCTGGGCTCTCCACGCCTTCGCTGCCCCAATAGAGATACTGTTCATTGCCGGGGCTAAGGGACAGACCAATGCGATAATAGGTCATGTCGAAATCGTAATTCGCGGTGCGTTCTGTGTATTGCGCATCATCGGTGGTGGAGACTTTGGCGTCGATGCCCAAACGCTCAAGCGCGTTGATATAGATGTCCATGATTGCTTGGTTTTCTTGCCCGCCTTGGCGCAACAGCACCTCAAAGCTAAGCTGTTTCCCATCCGCGCCGATCATCTTGCCGTCCTGAACACTATAACCCGCGTCCGTGAGTAGCTTCATTGCTGTGCGAATATTCTTGCGATTACGGGCGGAACCGTCGGAGACGGGCAGTGCGTAGCCCTCAATGGCTTCGGGGCGTAATTGGTCTTTGTAAGGCTCAAGAAGTTCGGCGACTTTGCCTCTGGCGAACCCTGCGCGCAGCCCCAAGACGGAGTTGGAAAAATAGGATGTGATGCGCGGTTGACGCCCTCCCGTGAGGGTATCGTTGATGAATTCAAAGTTGAACGCATGGATCATCGCGTCGCGTACCCGCCAATCATCGAAAGGGGCTTTGCGGGTATTCATCACAAATCCGGTCATACCTGTGGGGCGCTTGTGTGGGATCGAGGATTTGATCACTTCGCCACTTTGCACCGTAGGAAAATTATACTGAGTTTCCCATTTCTCGGCATTGTTTTCGCGCCGCATGCTCAGCGCTCCGGCTTTGAAGGCCTCAAAGAGAACCGCGCTGTCGCCGTAATATTCCATCTTAATTTCATCAAGGTTCATCGTGCCGCGTCTGAACGGCACATCTTTGCCCCAATAATCAGGGTTGCGGCGCAAAGTAACGGAGCGACCCGCATCCACCTCTGCGATCACATACGGCGAGGACGAAATCGGAATATCGTCCAAGGTGGAGGCGGCAAAGTCTTTACCATCCCACTGTGCTTTCTTCAGGATAGGGCGCAGACCTGCGATCAGTGCGAGCTCGCGGTTGTCTTCATTAAAGGTGATCCGCACGGCGCGAGGACTGGTGGCTTCAATCGTTTCGATTTTTGACCAAAGCCCGCGATAGCGCGGATGACCAACCGTACCGAGCGTTTCATACGACCAGATTACATCTTCTACCGTCACAGGCGATCCGTCGGAGAATTTAGCCTCGGCGCGTAGCGCAAATTCCACCCATTCGCGATTCGGGCCAGTTTCAATCGATTCGGCCAAAAGTCCGTAAAGCGAGAAGGGTTCGCCGTATGATCTGCCCATTAAACTTTCATAAGCCAATGATCTGAGCTGCCACGGAACAGAGCCCTTTCGGATGTGTGGATTAAGCGAATCGAAACCGCCAACTTCGCCAAAACTGATCTTGCCGCCTTTGGGCGCATCTGGGTTAGCATAAGGGAGCGACACAAAATCCTGTGGCAGGGCGGGATCACCATACATAGCTATGCCATGCGCAGGCTCTGCCGCAAGTTGGGCAGGCAGGGTGCATAGTGTTAAGATATAAGCGACTGAACGCAACCGCTGCGCGAAAAACACTGATCTCATTTGGTAAACAATCCCTTAAATGCCTTCCCTGTGGATAAAAACCGTAACGAGGGTTTGGCCAAGTTTCAAACTTTTTACTTGGAGTGCGGCAACTTAAGGCCTATAAGTACTTCACTGCTCGATAGGTTTCTTGCCTGTATGAAACCTGCCTCAATAACTTAACCCCAGCTTCGTGCTGGGGTTTTTTTTGGCCTTATCGATCCCTGTGTGATCCGTTCTCTTTGTTGCTTCTGCGCGTAAAAAGTGTGGTTTCACCCCTTATTTTGCAGGCGCAGCATGGTATGAGATCCCCCAAGCACGAGGTATGAAATTGTAAAGGAAAGGTCTGTAATGACACTGACAGGAAAAACCGCTGTGATCACTGGGTCCAACTCGGGAATCGGTTTGGGAATCGCCCAAGAGATGGCCAAGGCTGGTGCGAACGTTGTGCTGAATTCATTTACGAATCGCGACGAGGATCATGCGATTGCAACAGAGATCTCAAAAAACCACGGGGTTGAAGCGCGCTACATTCAAGCGGATATGTCCAAGGGCGATCAATGTCGCGCCCTCATCGAGAAGGCCGGTGTCTGCGATATTCTGATCAACAACGCGGGCATCCAGCATGTAGCGCCGATTGATGAATTTCCGGTGGAAAAATGGGACGCGATCATTGCGATTAATATGTCCTCGGCCTTTCACACGACGGCTGCCGCTTTACCGGTAATGCGAAAGGCTGGTTGGGGCAGGGTAATTAATATTGCCTCGGCCCATGGCTTGACCGCGTCACCGTTTAAATCCGCTTATATCGCGGCGAAACATGGTGTGGTCGGCATGACCAAGTCGGTTGCGCTTGAAACCGCGCAGGAACCGATCACCGCAAATGCAATTTGTCCAGGCTATGTTCTTACGCCTTTGGTGGAAGAGCAGATCCCAGACACGATGCGCGAATATGATATGTCACGTGAAGATGTAATTAATAACGTGATGCTGAAGCGTCAGCCATCCAAAGAATTCGCCACGGTTGAGCAAATGGGTGGCACGGCGGTATTCCTTGCCTCTGATGCCGCAGCGCAGATCACAGGGACGACGATTTCTGTTGATGGTGGCTGGACCGCCCTCTGATCGACACGCAATTTTCTAGAAAAATTGAGGCGCCTAGAATTGCAAACGCCGGCCCACTTGGGCCGGCATTATTAAGTTTATAAGCAAGATGGAGGCGGGCGTTATTCTTCTGGGATCAGGCCACGTGGACTGAAGCGTAACACAAGCAAGAGAACAAGACCCATAGTCAGCAAACGCATATGCGCTGCGCTTTGCAGAAGGTGATCTTTGAGCGCGCTGCCCTCAGCCATGCCCGATGTGACAATCCCCATCAGCCAATGGCCCAGCGGTTCCACCTGAATCCACAGATACCAAATCAAGAAACCACCCAAGATTGCACCGATATTGTTTCCAGAGCCACCCACGATAACCATCACCCAGACGAGGAACGTAAAGCGCAGCGGTTGATATGTGCCAGGGATAAGCTGGCCATCCAAAGTGGTCATCATCGCTCCTGCGAGACCGCAGATTGCGCTGCCAAGAATGAAGACTTGCAAATGGCGAGCTGTGACGTCCTTGCCCATCGCTTCTGCTGCGACTTCGTTGTCTCGGATCGCACGTAGCATGCGGCCCCACGGACTGTTGAGCGCCAGTTGGAACATGACGAGCAAGATGATCAGCACAGCCGCGAACAATAGCGAATAATTAGCCTTCACGAAGAGTGTAGAAGCTTCGATCGCGTCCAGTCCGAAGTTATTCGCGCGCTCGACGAAAGCGGGGCTGTTTTGCAGATCCACCTCATAAGGTACGGGCCTCTCAAGTCCTGCGATATTCTTCACACCGCGCGTCAGCCAATCTTCGTTTTTCAGGACCGCAATCACGATCTCTGCAATTCCAAGCGTCGCGATTGCGAGGTAGTCAGAGCGCAAGCCAAGTGCTGTTTTACCAATTAACCAAGCAGCCGCTGCTGCGAGCAAGCCGCCTACTGGCCAGGACATCAAGATTGGCAGGCCAAGCCCGCCTAAGAATCCTGTGGCAGCTGGGTTTACCTTCTCAATCGCCAGAACAGACGGGTCAAACAGTGCGCGAAATAGGAAGAAACCGCCCACCAGGACCGCCAAAAGCGCCAAAGTTCGAGTGCGGCTATGGGGTTTACGCCTCATGATCAGCGTGGCCAGTACAATTGTCGCTGCGCCTGTCAGAAGCGCCACAATCACGCCAAGACCACCCTCACTCCAAGCCTCTGTGACGGGTGCATGCGAGATCAGCACCGCTGCCAATCCCCCAAGCGCGACAAAGCCCATGACGCCCACATTGAACAAACCTGCATAGCCCCATTGCAAGTTTACTCCCAGCGCCATGATCGCCGAGATAAGACACATGTTAAACAGGCCAAGCGCCGTGTTCCAGCTTTCCGTCATGCCTGTGTAGACCAACAATCCGGCCATAATCGCGAACAGAGCCACGTTTTTTATAGGAAATGTCATACCGCTTTCCCCGAAAACAGGCCCGTGGGCTTAAACAAAAGTACGATCAGCAGGATTACAAAGGAAACCGCGAATTTATAATCGGTGCTCAAAAGCTGAACCAGGCCCGATGGCTCAAGCTGCTCCGGCATCAAATAGATCAGCACCTTTTTCCAGGCATAAGTGATTGTGATTTCCGAAAAAGCGATCACAAACCCGCCAGCAATCGCTCCGATAGGATTGCCGAGCCCACCCACGATGGCGGATGCAAAAATCGGTAGCAAAAGCTGGAAATAGGTGAATGGTTTGAAGCTTTTGTCGAGCCCGTAAAGCACGCCTGCGGTTGTCGCCAACGCTGCCACTAAGAGCCAAGTGTACATCACCACACGCTCTGGGTTGATGCCCGAAAGCAGCGCAAGATCCTCATTGTCAGAATAGGCGCGCATCGACTTCCCTGTGCGCGTGCGATTGAGAAACCAGAACAAAAGCGCCACGACAATCACGGCTGTGATAACAGTGATCCCTTGCGAAGTTTTGATCGCCAATCCTTCACGTAGGCCAGTTAACTCTTTAAATTCGCGCGCATTGATGATGAACCGCTCGCCGTCAGAAAAGCGCTGCTCGCCCGGTCCAATTGCGAAGCGCACAAGCCCGTTCATGATAAACATCACACCCATAGAGACAATCACTAGGATCACTGGTTTGGCTTTTTGGGCGCGGTAAAAACGATAGACGAAGCGATCTGTGAACAAGACCAAAATCATACAGCCAAGAATGCCAAACGGCAGGGCAAGTAAGGCTGTCGGCAAAGGTCCAAGATTGATGCCCGCAGATTGCATCCACCAAGTAACGAAAATGGTGAACATCGCGCCTGAGGCCATGGTATCGCCATGCGCAAAGTTGGAGAAGCGCAAGATGCCATAGATCAGCGTGACGCCCAAAGCGCCAAGCGCCAATTGGCTGCCATAGGCAATCGCGGGTACGATCACGAAATTGGACAAAGCCACAATTGCATTCAGAAAATCGATCATGAGCACGCTCCAAGATAGCTGATTGCAATGGGTCCGTCAGAATAATGCATCGTGTAACGCGCGTAGCCATCATTCGCGATGGTTAGTAAATGCCGTGCGTCAAATGTACCGCCAGACAGCGACATCGCCTCGCCAGAGCGCGCGCCAGGCAGGATTGTATCTCCGATCTCGCTGATCAGCTCGGCTTGGACGACCACATCCACATCATTCAAGCCGCCTGCACGGCCTTTGAGTTCGAGAGAAAACGTTGTGTTATTGCACGCTTCCGCGTCAAGGCATTTGTTTTCAAACGCGCAAAGCATCGCAATCTCAGACTGAACAGGTGCGTTTTGCAAAGTGTAGGACCCGTCTTCGTTATTCGCAAAAGCGGGCGAACAAACTGTAAGCGCAATGGCGCTTAAATAAGGGTGAAATCTTCGCATATTCATCCCCCCAAGAAACTTCTGCGTACTTCGGGGTTAGCCAAAAGCGCTTGCCCAGTATCGGTGAACCCATTGGATCCTTGCACCAAAACATACCCTTTATCTGCAATTTCAAGCGCTTGACGAGCGTTCTGCTCAACCATCAGAATGGAAATTCCGGTGCGCGCGACTTCGATAATGCGATCAAATAGCTCGTCCATCACAATCGGTGACACGCCTGCAGTTGGCTCATCCAACATCAAAACCTGCGGTTGGGTCATCAATGCGCGCCCCACGGCTACTTGCTGACGCTGCCCACCAGATAATTCGCCAGCTGCTTGCAGGCGTTTCTGCTTAAGAATGGGAAACAGATCATAGACCTGCGCCATAGTTTCGGCGAAATCATCGCGCCGGATAAATGCCCCCATCTCAAGGTTTTCTTCCACAGTGAGGGAGGTGAAAATATTCGAGGTCTGAGGTACAAAGCCCATGCCTTTGCCCACACGCGCTTGCGGCGTCAAATGCGTGATGTCTTCACCGTTCAAACGCACGGCCCCTTCGCGCAAATTCAACATACCAAACACGGCCTTCATTGCAGTTGATTTACCAGCCCCGTTTGGGCCTACAATTACTGCAATCTCGCCTTTTTCAACAGCCAAGGTGCAGCTGTGCAGGATATCTGCGCCAGTGCCATACCCACCCGTCATGTTCTCGCCAATCAGAAACGGCTCAGCCACGGCTCCAGTCCTTCTTTGGTCCATAAATACCTCGGGGGAGCGCCGTAGGCGCGGGGGCGGCGCCCCAAAAAACCAAAGCCAGCATCACGTGGTTTCCTTGTTTTTCAAGCCCGTGCCCAGATAGGCCTCGATCACTTGTTCATTGGCTTTGATCTGCTCAATCGTGCCCACAGCCAGCTCTTTGCCCTCGGCCATAACGATCACAGGATCACAAAGGCGACCGATGAAATCCATATCATGTTCGATCATGCAAAACGTATAGCCGCGCTCTTGGTTCAGTCGCAAAATCGCATCGCCAATGGTGTTTAATAGCGTGCGGTTCACGCCCGCACCAACTTCGTCCAGAAACACGATCCGCGCGTCGACCATCATCGTGCGACCCAGCTCCAACAGCTTTTTTTGACCACCAGACAGGTTTCCGGCCTTTTCATCGCTTAAATGCGCAATGGTCAAAAAATCTAGAACCTCATCCGCTTTCGCGGCTAGCGCGCGTTCCTCATTCGCGATCTGCTTACGCGAGAACCAAGTGTTCCACAGGGTTTCACCCGTCTGCGCACCGGGCACCATCATCAGGTTCTCGCGACACGTCATTGACGAAAACTCATGCGCAACTTGGAACGTGCGCAACAGGCCTTTGTGAAACAACTCATGAGGAGGTAGACCAGTGATGTCTTCGTCGGCCATGAAAACGCGACCTGACGTTGGCGGCAAAACGCCCGCAATCACATTAAACAGCGTGGTTTTGCCAGCCCCATTCGGTCCGACAAGCCCGGTGATTGATCCCTCGGCAATCTCAAGCGATGCGCCATCAACAGCATGAAAGCCGCCAAAGTGCTTTTGCAAGTTTTCGACCCTGATCACATTCGTTCCCCCCGTCGTACCAAAGCGTCTTAACGCGCTTGTCATGATCGCGCCGTGTACGGTGTGCAGCGTGTGGCGTCAAATTAATATCGAAGACTAGGCTGGGTGTTCAAAATTGAAAAGCCCTGACGCAAAGCGAGGCAAAGTAAATTCCTCGTGGGGACACTGGCACCTTCATACCTGGAAGATATGTTGGGTGTAGAGATCACAGGCGGAGGCATAGATGACCCTTACTCGCAGAATTTTCACGCTGGCGACCCTTGCAACGCCACTGCTTGCACCGTCTTTGCACGCAGCGCGCGGCTATCAGATCGATACGATGATAGAGGGCTTGGATGTGCCTTGGGCTTTTGGCTTCGCAGCAGGTGGCATCTTGATAACAGAGCGCGACGGGCACTTGCTGTGGGTCGCAGATGGCAAACAGCAGCGTGTTTCGGGTCTCGCCACGATCGAAGTCGATGGGCAGGGCGGTTTACTTGATCTGCTAATCCCGCGCGATTTTGAGCGCTCGTGTAATATCTTCATGACATACGCGAAGGCGCAAGGGCGCGGGTCTGGCACGGCTGTAATGCGTGCGCGGTTTGATCCACATAAAACTGCGCTCAGAGATGTGACTACTATCTTTGAAATGCGCAAAGGTACAAGCGGTGGGCGACATTTTGGATCGCGGTTGGTTGAGGCGCGTGATGGTACGCTGTTTGTGAGCATAGGGGATCGCGGCGACCGCGAGCAGGCGCAAAACACGAATAGCCACAATGGAACAGTTATTCGCATCACCAAGTCCGGTGCCGTACCAAATGACAATCCCTTCATCGACAAGCCGGATCATTTGCCTGAAATCTGGTCCTACGGTCACCGCAACCCGCAAGGCATGACGCTAGATCTAAAGGGCAACCTTTGGGTCAACGAACACGGTGCGCGTGGTGGCGATGAGGTGAACAAGATCACCAAAGGGGCCAACTACGGCTGGCCAACAATCGCATATGGTCGTCACTACAGTGGTCGCAAGATTGGCATTGGCACGGAGAGCCCCGGCATGGAGCAACCGCAGCATTTCTGGGACCCATCTATCGCGCCCTCAGGTCATATGATTTATTCCGGTAAGCAAAACCGCCAATGGCAGGGGCATCACTTTGTAGGCAGCTTAAAATTCGACTACATCGCACGTTTGAAAGGCTTTAAACTGCGCGAGGTGGAGCAAATCCAATCAGACGCAACTTCGCGCGTGCGTGACATCCGCGAAGCGCCTGATGGCAGTATCTGGTTCCTCTCGGTGGGGAATGGGACGCTGAACAGACTGATACCAAGCTAGGACATTTGTCTTGCCCCGATACTCTCGCCGCAGGCGAAAATGAATTTCCTAAAAAATTCGCGCCTGTGCTTAAATCGACAGCCTAGCGGCTTGCGATCCACGCTCGCGGTAAGGGGTCGTATCATAATGGGCACGGTAGCACTTTGAGAAATGCGAAGGTGACGCAAACCCGCAGGCCAACGCCACATTGATCACGCTCATATCCGTCTGCATAAGCAAGTTGCGCGCTTTTTGCAGACGTAACTCCATATAATAACGCTTGGGAGAGCGGTTTAGATACCGGCGGAACAAACGTTCCAGCTGACGCGTCGACATGCCCACGTCTTTGGCTAAGATCGACGGGCTTATCGGCTCTTCAATGTTGCTTTCCATCATCTGGATCACGGCGCTGAGCTTTGGATGGCGCACTCCAATACGCGTCGGCACAGACAAGCGCTGTGTGTCTTGATCCGTCCGGATAGAGGAATAGATCAGCTGATCTGCGACTGCATTGGCCAATTCTTCACCATGCTCGTCCGCGATCAATTTCAACATCAAATCAATAGAAGAGGTGCCACCCGCAGTGGTCAAACGGTTGCCGTCGACCACGAAAACCGATTTCGTCAACTCGACCTCATCAAACTCTTCCAGAAAACTGTCCTGATTTTCCCAGTGGATCGTGGCGCGTTTGCCATCAAGCATTCCGGCTTTCGCCAAGCTATAGGATGCTGTGCAAAGCCCGCCAATCACCAAGCCTCGACGCGCTTCGCGACGTAGCCAATTCAGCAGCTTCTTGGTTGTCGCAAACTGAATGTTCATACCACCGCACAAAAGCACAGTGTCATCACGCTGCAATTCGCCCAGATCCGTGTCGAGTTTGAACTCTGTCCCAGCTGAACAAGAGACGGTTTCGCCGCCTTCGCCAACAAGCGTCCATGAATACAGCTCTTTACCCGCGAGACGGTTCGCAATGCGCAAGCTTTCTAGTGCCGCCGAAAAGCACAGTAATGTGAAATCGTTCAATAGCACAAACACAAAGCGACGGGGTTTGTTGGTTTCTGTCTCCACGTTTATCTTGACGTTGTCTGATGTCATTTCGGTTTATCCTGGATCGCGCCTCAGCGCGTGTATGTCGAAGGCATACCCCAATGAAACTGATTCACAGATTGGAGGCCTCATTCACCTTGAGCGCATCATATCAACAACGTCAAGAACACCTTTTCGGAAAGCCACTAGCCTTAGCGCTAACAGCGTCCTATACATCGTTTTCGGACATATTATTTTTCAGGAGAAGACAGATGAGCGAATGGCAAAAAACGGACTGGCGTAATAAGCCACGGGTCCAAATGCCGGAGTATACGGATGCAGCGGCACTGGCCTCTGTTGAAGGTTCCCTCGCTGCTTATCCACCACTGGTTTTTGCTGGCGAAGTGCGCAAACTCAAATCCCAACTTGGCGCCGCCGCGCGCGGTGAAGCGTTCTTACTGCAAGGCGGTGATTGCGCAGAAAGCTTTGAGCAATTCAGCGCAGACGGCATTCGCGACACGTTCAAAGTAATGCTGCAAATGGCGATGGTCCTTACATACGGTGCGAAAGTTCCTGTGGTCAAAGTTGGTCGCATGGCGGGTCAATTCGCCAAGCCACGTTCCGCCAACACAGAGACGATTGATGGCGTGGAGCTGCCAAGCTACCGCGGCGACATTATCAACGAGCTGGCCTTCACCCCCGAAGCACGTATTCCTGACCCGAAGAAAATGCTGCAAGCCTACACACAGGCCGCCGCAACGCTGAACCTGTTGCGTGCGTTTTCGACAGGTGGCTACGCCGATGTTCATCAGGTGCATGCTTGGACGCTTGGCTTCACCGATGGTGAACAAGCCGCCGAGTACCGTGAAATGGCGAACCGCATTGGTGACACGCTAGATTTCATGCGCGCAGCTGGGCTTGATAGCACGCAAGAGCCAAATTTGCAGACCGTGGATTTCTACACATCCCATGAATCACTGCTGCTAGAGTATGAAGAGGCGCTATGCCGTCTTGATAGCACGTCCGGCAAATGGCTTGCAGGTTCGGGTCATATGATCTGGATCGGCGATCGCACCCGTCAGCCAGACGGTGCGCATGTTGAATTTGCGCGTGGCGTGCAAAACCCGATTGGTTTGAAGTGTGGTCCAACAACCAAGGCGGATGATCTCAAAGTTCTGATGAACAAACTCAACCCTGAGAACGAGCAGGGCCGCTTGACGCTGATCGCGCGCTTTGGCGCGGGCAATGTTGGTGAACATCTTCCCCGTTTGGTGAAAGCCGTGCGCGAAGAAGGCGCCGAAGTTCTTTGGACCTGTGATCCGATGCATGGCAACACGATCAAATCCGCCTCCGGCTATAAAACGCGCCCGTTTGAGAGTGTGCTGCGCGAAGTGCGTGATTTCTTTGGGGTGCACGCCGCTGAGGGAACAGTGCCCGGCGGTGTTCACTTTGAGATGACAGGCCAAGACGTGACAGAATGCACAGGCGGTGTTCGTGCGGTCAGTGATGAGGATCTATCTGATCGTTATCACACAGCCTGCGATCCGCGGCTCAACGCGAGCCAGTCTTTGGAACTGGCCTTCCTTGTTGCAGAAGAGCTGTCAGCTCGTCGCAGCGCGGTTCAAGCGAAAGCTGTTTAAACGCGAGTTATTATCGAAAAAACGCCCCGTATCTGCGGGGCGTTTGTGTTTACCTAAGCGCGATCGCTCATTCGTTCGAGACAACCAGCCGCAAACCACCACGCGACACCTCAGGTGGCTTTTCACTCTGACGTTTTGATTTGAAAATGGGCGTATTTTCCGCGAACGAATAGGTCTCGGTCAGCTGTTTACGTTGCATCGCAGTCGAATAGGTTAGTTCAACCTGCGTTGGTTGCGGAGCGTCACCTGTGACATCTGTGCGGCGGATCGATGAGACTTTGAACCGTAGTGGCGATTTTCCGATGCCACCTTTGATATCTAAACATCCGACGATGCGAGCGATGTTGCCATCCGTATCGCTCATCGGCAAAAGCAATAGACGCGCACGCACTGGTCTGCGGGAAAATCCGCAGCGTGCATTCAATTCAAGAACCACAATTGCGGGGCTTGCGAATAAATCACGCGTGGCCTCTGCAATGCTGTCACGCACTGTCGGCTCGAACAGGGCCGTGAGCGGCATACCACGAACATCCATGCCAAGCGTGTTATTTAAAATAGATCCCGCAAGGCGAATACGCGCAACGCTTGGCGCAACCTTCTCGGCCACAAATATGGAGGCTAAAGACGTTTCGATCCCACGCGGATCAAACTCGCTGCGCGCAGGCATCTGACGTGTGCCGCGCAGCTCTTGCCAGTATTGCAACAACTCAGCGCAGGCTGGGAAGTCATCGTTTCCTTGCGCCCAACTTCCGTTGTCCAGATGCACGACATTGTCCTGAGTGGATCGTAGTGGAAGCGTGGGGCTATCAATCATTATGCGGCCTGCTTTTTTGGGTCAAAGGATCGTCGCCACAGCTTCTCGCGAGGCAGCGTCGCCTTTGGTTAAAGATATCTCAATGGAAGTTACGATTACGTTAATAGCTCGACTATGGCACAAAGTTTAACGAATTCTATAGTTGTGGTTAACGCACGCAGCGCTGGAGGGTCGATAAACGCAGCGCAAAACTTGCGTGTTAGGGGTGCAATTGGCATAGGGGACTATGACTTGATTGATGCAATGATAAGGGACCGTCCTATGCTGACCTCGATGACAGGATTCGCCGCGCGCTCAGGCAGTGCTGATGGCTTCACTTGGAACTGGGAGTTGCGATCCGTCAACGGCAAGGGCTTTGATCTACGCTTTCGCATGCCAGATTGGCTGGCGGTGCTTGAGGCGGATCTGCGCAAGCATGTGGGCACGATCGTCACACGCGGCTCTGTGTCATTGAACCTGCGCATTGCGCGCGAGGCTGGGGAAAATTCAGTTGAAATCAATCCCGACGCGCTGAATCGTGTGCTGGATGCAATTGCGCAAATAGAAGAACGGGCAGGGGCAACGGGTGTGAACTTGACCCCGGCAAGCGCGAGCGATGTGATGAGTTTTCGCGGCGTTATGGATGTTCCACAGAACCGCGATGCGAGCGTCGAGCTGCTAGATGCCTTACGGTCTGACATTGCGCCTCTGTTAAGCAGCTTCAATGAGATGCGCATCGCTGAAGGCGCATCCTTACATGGCGTCCTAAGCCGCCAATTGGATGAGGTTGAAACCCTCACCAAAGACGCGCAAGCGCTACTGGCAGATCGCGCTGATGACATGCGCCGCAATTTCGAGGCCGCTATCGCGCGTGTGATGGACAGTCGCGCCGAGATGGATGAAGCGCGTTTGGCACAAGAGATAGCAGTGCTTGCAGTGAAATCAGACGTCACCGAAGAGATTGACCGCCTGCACGCTCATATTGCTGCGGCACGCGATCTTGTGTCCAGCGGAGTTCCATCGGGACGCAAATTGGACTTTCTCTGCCAAGAGTTTAACCGCGAAGCCAATACACTTTGCTCAAAGGCGCAAAATGCTAAGCTCACGGAAATTGGACTGGCGTTGAAAGTGCTGATCGATCAAATGCGCGAACAAGTTCAGAATGTGGAGTAAGTGAAGATGGGTATAGAACGTCGGGGCCTTTTGATCATTCTGTCGTCGCCTTCTGGAGCGGGCAAATCAACGCTCGCCGGGCGATTGCGCAGATGGGATGACCGCGTGCGTTTTTCCGTCTCCGCCACAACCCGCGCGCCGCGCGAGGGCGAAGTTGATGGGCAAGATTATCATTTCACCGATGAAACCGCGTTTAAAGCAGCAGTCATAGACGGCGAGATGCTGGAACACGCGCATGTGTTCGGCAATTTCTACGGTTCTCCCAAAGGTCCTGTCGAGGCGGCGATCAATGCTGGCCAAGACGTGCTCTTTGATATTGACTGGCAAGGCGCACAGCAAATTCGTAACTCTGCGCTTGGGCAAAACACGCTTTCGATCTTCCTGCTGCCGCCCTCAATCACTGAATTGCACCGCCGCTTGGTCAGCCGCGCCAAAGACAGTGACGACGTGATTGAACGCCGCATGTCGAAAAGCTGGGACGAAATTTCACATTGGGACGGCTATGATTTCGTTTTGATCAACGATGATCTCGATCAGACCGAAGAACAGTTGAAAACCATCATCACCGCCACACGTTTGCGCCGCTCTCAGCAGCCCGATCTCACAGAACATGTGCGTGCGCTGCAAAGCCAATTTGAGGATATATCATGACTCTTTACGCACTTGGTGAGCACGCACCATCCATACACGCAGACACATGGATTGCCGACGATGCCAATGTCATCGGGCAGGTGGTGATGGAGCAAGGTAGCTCTGTCTGGTTTGGGGCAACCATTCGTGCGGATCACGAGATTATTCACATCGGCGCGGGCGCAAATGTGCAAGAGAACACGGTCATGCACATAGATCGGGGTTTTCCTTTAATGATTGGTGCTGGCTGCACGATTGGACACAAAGTCATGTTGCATGGGTGCACGATTGGTCAGAATTCCTTGATTGGTATGGGGGCAACCGTGTTGAACGGCGCGGTTATTGGCGACAATTGCCTGATCGGCGCAGGTGCTTTGATCACCGAAGGCAAGGTGATCCCTGATGGGTCGCTCGTGATGGGGGCCCCAGGCAAAGTGGTGCGCCAGCTCGATGCGGCTGCGATTCAAGGCCTCAAAGCGTCGGCGCTGCATTACCAAGATAACATGCGCCACTTTCGAGATGCTCTGAGAGCGATCTAGGCTATGCGTTTATGTATGGCGGAACAGATCTACTGCAGCTGCGCGTTGATTTAGCAGAATGGATCAAGCCCAGATCAAAGCTTGGATAGATGCGCTTGGAATACCTGCGCTTTTCGTGGCAGACGACACGCGAATTATTGCTGCAAATGATTCAGCTATTTCTGTTTATAATCTGAATGTTGCGGGCCTTATCTATAGTGCCGCATTAAGACAACCAGCGGCGATTGAAGCGATCCATGCCTGTTTGGAATATCATAAGATTCAAACCGCGCGTATTCATCATACCGAGAACGGCACCGATACGGTTTTTGATTTGCGCTGTGCCTATATTGATAAGGGTCTGAGAGGGGTCTTGATCACACTAAAAGACCTTACCGATGAAGGCAAAAATACCCAACTCCACCGCGATTTTGTAGCCAACGTTAGTCATGAATTGCGCACTCCTTTAACGGCAATCAGCGGCTTTATTGAAACGCTACAAGGCTCTGCGAAGAAAGACGAAGAAGCGCTTGATCGGTTTCTCGGCATGATGGCTAGGCAAAGCGCGCGGATGGATCGTTTGGTATCGGATTTGCTATCGCTCAGCCGTATCGAGGCGCAAGAACGCCAGCGGCCCAGCGACACTGTTTATTTGCACGATCTGCTCGCAACCGTAATTGAAAGTTACAAGGCGCAAGACGTTGAAATCATATCTCAATTGAATGCGCATGATCATGCTGTCCAAGCGGATGCGGATCAGCTTCACCAAGTTTTCAGCAATCTTATTGAAAACGCAGTCAAATATGGTCAAGCGGGGGCTCCGATCACCGTCGCAACCAAAAATGTAGCGTGCGATGCGCGCCTGCGCGTTCCCGCTATTCGTATGTCGGTCTGCGATACAGGCGCGGGTATCGATCCTATCCACCTTCCACGTTTGACGGAGCGATTCTACAGAATCGATGGGCATCGCAGTCGTGAAAAAGGCGGGACGGGTCTCGGGCTTGCTATTGCAAAGCACATAATTTCCCGTCATCGCGGCCGTCTTGAAATTAAGAGTAAAATCTCCCAAGGTTCTGAATTTACAGCGATTATTCCGACGAGATGAGGGATTTACAGAGCCAAATTTGATTTTATGCCTGCGTGTCATGAAACTGTTACATAGGTGTCGCAAAAGCGAGGGTGAGACGGGCCAAACCCAGACCCGACGCATTGCAAATGGAGACACAAATGTCCGTCGCAAAGATCACATTTTCCGCCCTCACTTTGAGCACTGCTGCTACTGTCGCAATCGCGCGCGATCAGGTTCAGATCGCAGGATCGTCCACGGTTTTGCCCTACGCTTCGATCGTCGCGGAGGCGTTTGGCGAGAACTTTGATTATCCGACACCTGTTGTTGAATCTGGCGGCTCCTCGGCGGGGCTAAAGCGGTTCTGTGAGGGGGTGGGCAAGAATACTATTGATATCGCGAATGCGTCGCGCCAAATCAAACCGTCGGAATTGGAAGTCTGCCAAGCCAACGGCGTAACCGACATCATCGAGATGCGGATTGGCTACGACGGCATCGTGTTTGCCTCTGAGAAAGGCGGCAACGAATTTGCTTACACCGCTTCCGATTGGTTTTTGGCGCTGAGCGATCAAATCCTTATCGAAGGCAAGCTGGTCGATAACCCCAACCAGAGCTGGAGCAGCGTGAATGCGGATCTACAGGATCAACCCCTCAAAGCATTTATTCCTGGCACCAAGCATGGCACGCGCGAAGTGTTTGAGGACAAAGTGATCCTCGCTGGCTGCGAAGCGACGGGTGCACTTGACGCGTTAAAAGATGCGAATGGTGGCGATGAAAAAGCCGCAGAGAAAGCTTGCATCACCTTGCGCACAGACGGTGTGTCGGTTGATATCGACGGCGATTACACAGAGACGCTGGCACGGATCGAGAGCAACAAAAACGGCATCGGCATCTTCGGCCTCGCGTTTTATGAGAACAACACAGACAAGCTACAAGTCGCCACGATGGAGGGAGTGATCCCCACGGTTGAGAGCATTTCAAGCGGTGAATACCCCGTGTCGCGCCCGCTTTATATGTATCTTAAGCAGGCACATCTTGAGGTTATACCGGGCCTGAAAGACTTCGCTGAATTTTTTGTTCTGGATGAAATCGCTGGCGAAGACGGCCCGCTCGCGGAATACGGCCTTGTCGCCGATCCAGAGCTTGAAACGACCCAAGAGATCGTCGCTAACGGGCAAACCATCGCAGATGCAAATTAGCTGATCGCGATCCATTTCACTTACCAATTGGAGGCATTATGTCCGCGTTTTGGCTCACACTCACAGTACTCGTTTTATCCGCTCTTGGCGTCGTCATCGGACGCGCGCGTGCGGTGAGTGTGGCTGGCGGGGATGTACGCAAACTACATTCTTTGCCGAAGTATTACGGCATTTTTGTTGGCTTTACAGTTTTAATCCCGTCGCTACTCCTGCTAATTCTTTGGCTTGTGACACCACCTTTAGAGCAGGTTAGCACACAGCCCCGCATGTTCGTTGTGCTGGGAATAGCGGTGCTTTTGATGGTCCTCTCACTTATCCGTATCACACCCGATTTGCGCGCCCGCAACGCGGTTGAGCGGGTCGTTCTTGGCTTGCTCATAACAGCTGCCTCGCTCGCGATCTTGACCACCATAGGGATCGTTCTGTCGATGTTGTTCGAGACGCGGAATTTCTTCGGGCTGCATTCTTGGAAAGACTTTTTCTTTGGCCTCAAATGGGCCCCGAACTTTCGCGGCGACAGCGAATTATCGATCCTGCCGCTGCTTTGGGGCACAATCTATATTTCTTTGGTCGCCTTGTTAGTGTCCGTACCCATTGGCCTTTTTGCGGCGATCTATCTCAGCGAATACGCTGGCCCAAAAACACGTGGGGTTTCAAAACCGCTGCTCGAAATCCTCGCGGGTATTCCAACAATCGTTTACGGATTATTCGCGCTGCTCACGGTAGGTCCATTGCTGCTCAGAACCTTTGGCAGCGGTGGATTGCTGGGCGTGGACTGGATGACAGGCGCGACGGCTGTGCTAACGGCGGGGCTTGTTATGGGCATCATGTTGATCCCTTTCGTATCCTCACTAAGCGACGACATCATCAACGCAGTGCCGCAAGCGATGCGCGATGGCTCTCTCGGGCTTGGCGCGACCAAATCGGAAACTATTCGCCAAGTGGTGATCCCGGCTGCCTTGCCCGGTATTGTCGGCGCGATTCTGCTCGCTGCATCGCGCGCAATTGGGGAGACTATGATCGTTGTGCTTGGGGCAGGGGCGCTTGCGAAGTTTTCGCTTGATCCGCTTGAGGCGATGACAACCATCACCACCCGCATCGTCAGCCAACTGACCGGCGACGGTGATTTTGCCAGCCCCGAAACCCTTGTTGCCTTCGCACTTGGCCTCACGCTGTTCGTGCTGACTTTGGGTTTGAACGTCATTGCGCTCTACATTGTGCGCACGTACCGCGAGCAATATGAATGAGTAACCCTTTGAAAACTTCTCTTTTGACCCTCGATGCGCGCACCAAGAAACGCAATGCTGCTGAGACCCGCTTTCGTGCCTATGGGATCGCAGCTATTGGTGCCGGTCTGGCGATGCTTATCTTGTTGCTGGTGACGATCTTCGGCAACGGGCTTGGTGCGTTTCAACAAACGTTTGTGACGCTGAATGTCCCATTACTCGAGGAAAAGCTCGACAAGAATGGCACGCGCGATCTGGAAAAGATCAAGAAAGTGTCGACTTTCGGCTATGCGCCACTGCTCAAGAAAGCGATGGAAGAAACGCTGACAGAGTATGGGATCGAGACGAACCTCAAGAGCAAAAAGCAAGCTGCGCTATTGTCGAAAAGTGCCGCCGCACAGCTGCGCAACTATGTGCTCGCGAATACGGATATGATTGGTGAGACTGTGGAGTTCACTTTCCTCGCCAATGCGCGTGTTGATGGCTATCTTAAGGATCGCGTCACCCGTGAGAGCATTGCGAACGACAAAAGCATTAATGCGGCACAGCTTGATATGGTGGATGCGCTTCTTGCAGCTGAGGTGATCGAGAAACGTTTTAACCTTAGCTTTATCACAGGTGCGGATGCGTCTGATCAACGCCCCGAAGCCGCTGGCATGGGCGTGTCGATGTTGGGCAGTTTCTTTATGATGTTGGTCGTGCTCGCGTTGGCCTTGCCGATTGGTGTTGCCGCTTCGATCTACCTTGAAGAATTCGCGCCAAAGAATTGGATCACAGACATTATCGAGGTAAACATCTCTAACCTCGCGGCTGTGCCTTCGATTGTCTTTGGTATCTTGGGCCTCGCGGTTTTCATCAACTCGGTGCACCTGCCGCAATCGGCACCGCTTGTAGGTGGTTTGGTATTAACGTTGATGACCTTGCCGACGATCATCATCTCAACGCGCGCTTCTCTGAAATCTGTGCCCCCAAGCATTCGCGATGCGGCACTGGGGGTTGGCGCGTCTAAAATGCAATCAGTGTTCCACCATGTGTTGCCGCTTGCCGCACCAGGTATTTTCACCGGCACAATCATCGGCCTCGCGCAGGCCTTGGGCGAAACAGCGCCGCTGCTGTTGATCGGGATGATCGGCTTTATCGCCTCCAACGCACCGGATTCCGTGGCCAGCGGATTTCTTGATCCAAACTCGGCCATGCCTGCGCAAATCTATGAATGGGCGAAACGTGCCGACCCTGCTTTTTATGAGCGTGCGTGGGGTGGGATTATCATCCTGCTTGTCTTCCTGATCACAATGAACACCATCGCCGTCATTCTGCGCCGCCGCTTTGAGCGCCGCTGGTAGGGACCGAGACATGAAAGATACATCAATGGATACAATCAAGATTTCCGCCAAAGACGTGCAGGTCTATTACGCTGACAATCACGCGATCAAAGACGTGAATGTCGACATTGCGGACAAAACAGTCACAGCCTTTATTGGGCCGTCTGGCTGTGGCAAATCCACATTTCTGCGCTGCTTGAACCGGATGAATGACACGATTGATATCTGCCATGTTGAGGGCGATATTTTGATCGACGGAGAAGACATTTATGATCGCCGCGTTGATCCTGTGCAATTGCGCGCAAAGGTCGGCATGGTCTTTCAAAAGCCCAATCCATTCCCGAAATCAATCTATGACAACGTCGCATACGGTCCGCGTATCCACGGTCTAGCGCGTGCAAAATCTGATTTGGACGAAATCGTGGAAAAGTCGCTTCGTAGCGCTGCGATCTGGGATGAAGTCAAGAACCGCCTTGACGCGCCGGGCACGGGGCTTTCTGGCGGGCAACAACAGCGCTTGTGCATCGCGCGGGCTGTGGCTACTGCGCCCGAAGTGTTGTTGATGGATGAGCCATGTTCGGCGCTCGATCCTATCGCCACTGCACAAGTGGAAGAGCTGATCGACGAGCTGCGCCAGAACTTCGCGGTGGTGATTGTCACCCACTCCATGCAGCAGGCCGCGCGTGTCAGTCAAAAAACGGCGTTCTTTCACCTTGGAAACTTGGTCGAATACGGCGATACCAACCAGATCTTCACCAAACCCAGCGATCCGCGTACGGAAAGCTATATCACTGGACGGATTGGATAAAGCGATGAGCAACCTTCATATTTCTTCCGCGTTTGATCGCGATCTCGAAGCGATCCAAGCGCAGATCATGAAAATGGGCGGTATGGTTGAAGCCGCCATCATTGACGCCGCCAAATCGCTTGAAACACGCGATATTGAATTGGCCGAACAGGTGCGCAACGGCGACAAGGCAATCGATGTGCTGGAGCTGGAAATCAACGAAGAGGCTGCGCGCGTCATTGCGCTGCGTGCGCCCACGGCGATTGACCTGCGTCTGATCCTGTCGGTGATCAAGATCAGCGCTGCCCTTGAACGTATCGGTGATTACGCGAAAAATATGGCTAAACGCACCTCGGTTCTGGACGATCTACCAAAGGTGACGGGGGCGCAAACCTCACTGCGCCGCATGGCGCGTGAGGTGCAAGGGATGCTGAAAAACGTGCTCGATGCCTATGTGCAGCGTGACGCGGATCTCGCCATGGCCGTCATAGCGCAGGATGAAGACGTCGATCAGATGTACAACGCGCTGTTTCGCACATTCCTGACCTTCATGATGGAAGATCCGCGCAACATTACCCCTTGCATGCACCTGCACTTCATTGCCAAGAATACCGAACGTATGGGGGATTTAGTGACAAATATCGCAGAACAAGTGGTCTATTTGGTGACGGGTGGTGCGCCCGAAGAAGCGCGCCAAAAGGGTGATTTGTCCTCAACAGACAGCTCTATTTCCAAGGTCTGATCGTATGAAGGTGGTTCAACCTTGTATTCTAGTGGTTGAAGATGAAGCCGCGCAGCGCGAAGTCCTGTCCTATAATCTGGAAGCGGAGGGTTACCGCGTTCTCCAAGGTGAAAGTGGCGATGAGGGCCTGTTGCTTGCGCGTGAAAACGTGCCCGATCTGATCGTTCTGGATTGGATGTTGCCTGAGATGTCGGGAATCGAGGTATGCCGGCAGGTAAAATCAGACACGACCACGAAAGCCATCCCGATTATCATGCTCTCCGCGCGCTCTGAGGACGTGGATAAGGTGCGTGGCTTGGAGACGGGGGCTGATGATTACGTTGCAAAACCCTATTCCGTTAAAGAACTGATGGCGCGTGTGAAGGCGCAATTACGGCGTACGAGACCCGCCGCCCTTGGCGCGCAATTGGACTTTGAGGATATCGTTTTGAACGGGGAAACTCACAAAGTGACCCGCGCAGGTGTTGAGCTGAAACTGGGTCCAACCGAATACCGATTGCTTAGCCAATTGATGGAAAAACCCGGTCGCGTTTGGCCGCGAGAGCAATTGCTGGACCATGTTTGGGGCCGCGATGCCTTTGTGGACACGCGTACCGTCGATGTGCATGTGGGGCGCTTACGCAAAGCCCTGACAGCAGAAGGCGGATCTGATCCTATTCGCACGATTCGTGGGACAGGGTATGCGTTCGGCTAAAGCCTAGCGTGGCAACCAGTCCTCGCCCTCGGCCTGCGTTGAGATCCAGTCACGAAACAATGCTAAGGTTGGGTTTTGTGCATTGCTGTTCGGCCAGACTAAATAATACGCCCCAATCGAACGTGTCGGCCCACCAAAAGCAGTGACAAGGCGGCCCGCACGCAGTTCTTGTTCCGCAATAAAATCAGGTAGTAGCGCAATGCCAAGCCCATGGATCGCGGCTTGAGTGATGGTTGAAAATTGATCAAATTGCGCGCCCGCAAGGCTTGGTGGTGGCGCATTATGGGAGGCAAGCCATCTGCGCCAAGCCTCTGGTCGGGTCTCGATATGCAGCAAGGGCAGGGTGCAGAGCGCCTCCGCACTGTCTAGCGGCAGGCGGTCCAGAAAATCGGGTGCACAGACAGGGATTAGGGTTTCTTCGCGCAACAACATGCTTTGACACTCATCCCAATGACCATTCCCATAGTGAATGGCTGCATCAAAAGGCTCGGCTTGAAATTGCACCGCTTCCATGCGCGTAGACAGATTTACGGTTACATCTGGGTGAAGCCCTGCAAACTGTGCTAAACGCGGCACCAACCAACGCATGCCAAAGCTAGGAAGAATAGCGAGGCTGAGACCACCAGCACCCGGTTGCACATGAAGTTGCATCGCCGCACGTGCGATCAGCGAGAGGGCTGTGCGCACCTCACTGGCATAGCGGGCACCTGCGTCTGTCATATGCATACGACGCTTTTCGCGCGTGATTAATGGTGCGCCAAGCTGCTCTTCCAGAATTTGCAATTGCCGCGATACTGCACTTTGCGTCAGCGATAATTCTTCTGCCGCTGCGGTCGCCGTGCCGAGGCGATCGAGCGCCTCCAGCGCGCGCAAGGACGCCAGAGAAGGCAGATAGCGTCGGGGCAGGGATGTTGCTGGCATATTCTATAAACTCATGAAGTTGTGCGATACTCTTGTTAGCGTCTTTCGGAAATTGCGTCTATACGAGATTGGGAATACGGCCGATAGGCCCAGAAATCGGAGCGGATAGATGAACGAAATGTCAGTGAATGCACCAGCTTTGCGAGCAAAAGATCAACCGGACTTGAGCAATTTCCAATGGGATGATCCGTTCCGCCTGTCGGAGCAACTTAGCGAAGACGAACGCATGATTGCAGACAGCGCGCGCGCCTATGCGCAGGAAAAACTTTTGCCGCGGGTACTAAAGGCCTACGTCGAGGAAAAGACCGATCCTGAAATTTTCCGCGAAATGGGTGAGATGGGTTTGCTTGGCACGACGATTCCTGAAGAATACGGCGGTCTTGGTGCTGGCTACGTCAGCTACGGTCTCGCTGCGCGCGAAGTGGAGCGTGTGGATAGCGGATACCGCTCTATGATGTCCGTACAATCGTCCTTGGTGATGTATCCGATTTACGCCTACGGCTCTGAAGCGCAGCGCAAGAAATACTTACCCAAATTAGCGAGCGGCGAATTGATCGGCTGCTTTGGATTGACCGAACCTGACGCAGGCTCTGATCCCGGCGGTATGAAAACACGCGCTGTGAAAACGGCGACGGGGTATAAGATCACAGGTTCTAAAATGTGGATTTCCAACAGCCCAATCGCGGATGTGTTCGTGGTCTGGGCGAAGTCGGAAGAGCATGGTGGCAAGATTCGCGGTTTTGTGCTTGAAAAAGGCATGACAGGGCTAAGCGCGCCAAAGATTGGCAACAAGCTGAGTCTGCGCGCGTCCATTACTGGTGAAATTGTCATGGACAACGTCGAAGTCGGCGAAGATGCGTTGTTGCCGAATGTGCAGGGTCTGAAAGGTCCGTTCGGCTGTTTGAACCGCGCGCGTTATGGCATCAGCTGGGGCGTGATGGGGGCCGCGGAATTTTGTTGGCACGGCGCGCGTCAATACGGGCTTGATCGCAAACAATTCGGCAAGCCTTTGGCACAAACCCAACTGTTTCAGAAAAAGCTGGCTGATATGCAGACGGAGATCGCATTGGGCCTACAGGCCAGCCTGCAAGTGGGTCGCTTGATGGACGCCGCTAACGCAGCGCCAGAAATGATCTCAATTGTGAAACGCAACAACTGCGGAAAAGCCCTCGATATTGCACGCATGTCTCGCGATATGCACGGGGGCAATGGCATCTCAGCAGAGTTCGGCGTGATCCGTCATATGGTAAACCTTGAGACGGTAAATACCTACGAGGGCACGCATGATGTGCACGCGTTAATCCTTGGTCGTGCGCAAACCGGTTTGCAGGCGTTCTTTTAAATTTCATGAAATGAGTGGGTTGCGGCGCGTCCTTAATGCCGCAACCTCGTAATCCACAATGCGTGAACAGTTTTGTGGGCGGACCTAGATGAACATCGGAAATTTAATGCATGATGCGTATAATCAGTATTATGTAATTTATTGATCTGAGAAAACCTCAGGAAAACAGGGTTTTCTCCTCTAGACATCGGATGCCTGACTGCGGCACACTAAATGCTGAACAAATGAGACTGAGTAAAATGCGCGTATTGATCCTGAATGGGCCTAACTTGAACTTGTTGGGCACACGACAGCCCGAGGTTTATGGCGCGACCACGCTCAAGGACATTGAGCAGATGTGCCGCGCGTATGCGCCGGAGGCTGCGATCAACTTTGCGCAGTCCAATCATGAAGGTGTAATGATCGACGCGATCCACGCGGCGAAATCGACGCAAGACGGAATCATTCTAAACGCTGGTGCGTATACACATACGTCGGTGGCGCTTCATGATGCCCTCGCCTCAGTCGAGCTGCCGTGCGTCGAGGTTCATCTGAGCAACATCCATGCGCGCGAACCGTTTCGACATCACTCCTACGTTGCACCGGTTGCGATTGGTCAAATCGCGGGATTTGGCGCGCAAAGTTATCTGTTGGCGCTCGACGCTTTGAGCGCGCACTTGGCTAAAACCTAAATGAGCGAGCTGCGCGCATTTCTCGAAGACCTTACGGCTGCGCAATCAGCGGAAGATCTTTGGACCAAGCACTGCGCGAAGATGGCTGAATATGGCTTTGATCGTATCATCTACGGTTTTTCGCATTTCATGTCGAAAACCTCCTTAGGGGATCCTGATGACTTTGTCCTTTTGACAAACCATGATCCTAAATACATGAATTTGTTTATCGGTAGCGGATTGTATCGCGATGCGCCGATGGTGCGGTGGGCTTTGAACAATGTGGGCGCGTGCAGTTGGGGCTATCTTTGGGATGAGCTCGCAAGCGGTAGCCTTAGCGAACGTGAGAAGCAAGTTATTGAAATTAATCAACAACATAGCGTTACAGCAGGCTATTCTATCAGTTTCAAGGCGATTACATCCCGCTCAAAAGGTGCGATTGCACTGACAGCGCGACCAGGGATGAGCCAAGATGAAGTCGATGCCGTCTGGGCTGAGCATGGCAGCGATATCGTGTTGATGAACAACATTGCGCATCTCAAAATCATGACCCTGCCCCTAGGTGGTCGGTCTTTAACGGACCGTCAACGCGAGGCGTTGGAATGGGTTGGGGATGGTAAAACTACGCAAGATATCGCGCTTTTAATGGGGCTTACGGCAGCGACTGTCGAGAAACATCTACGCCTCGCGCGTGTCGCTCTGAGTGTGGAAACAACCGCGCAAGCAGTGTTGAAAGCCTCGTTTCAAAATCAAATGTTTATCGTGGATGCGCTCTAACAGAGCGTTCTTTGCGCATTACGGCTGCGTGAATTTAGTGTGAAACGCGCAAAGGTATGGAATCCTATACTTTTTGTTTAAGTACACCTGACGTATTCTAAACCTGTTCCGTGAGTGGTGGCTTTAGCCTAGGAACTTTTTTGGGGGTTAACTTCGTGATTTCGAAGCGCTTGCTCCCTCGTTGAAGCAATTCAACACCGGCTTAGGTGGCGTATATTCAGCCACTTGACCGGACTTATCGCTGGTCTGCCTCATCCCAACGTACGGGTTGGCGATTATTATTGGCGGCGCACCCCCCTCGGGTAGCGTCGCCTTTTTTATTTTTTAGGTTTTGAAAAATTCAGCTTTGGGTTGAGTTAATCTCTGGGGTATTTTCGTTAAATGCTGATATTGGGATTTATGTGTTGCACGTTTGAGGAGAGTTATGGCTGTAGATCATCAATTTCAGTGCCTTAATATTCTGAGCTTCGTGATGTTGAATGATTGCTTCGATGTCCAGACTAATTATTTTTCGTGCGGCGGTTTTAAATGTGAAGATAGACCATGACTATCGCTAACAGTATTGCCCGCAGATTGCTTCCTCAATAATGAATTCTAACAATTTCCCAAACCCTCTCGCCATTTAGCTACGCAATTTAAAGTGTTTGATTAACGGTATAGACTTCTTCTACAATTGGGGCATCATCAAGGTGGCTGTGACGAAACGCGGATATTCGCTGTTATGTTTTGAAGAATAGCTAAACAAAAAAACCGCCGCGCGAAGATAATCGCACGGCGGCCTATTGCTCAAAAAAGTTGAACAGCGTTTAGCCCTTCATTGTTTTCGCAACTTCTGCTGCGAAATCTTCTTCTTTCTTTTCAATACCTTCGCCAACTTCGAGACGCACGAATGCGGTGATGTCGACGCCTGCTTCTTTCGCTGCTTCCGCAACGGTCAGGTCTGGGTTGATCACAAACGCTTGGCCCAAAAGCGTGCTCTCTGCGAGCCATTTTTTCATACGGCCCACAATCATTTTCTCGATCACTTGTTCAGGCTTACCGGACTCGCGTGCGATATCCATCTGAACTTGCTTCTCTTTCTCAACGATTGCTGGGTCCAGATCTGCCTCGGACAACGCCGCTGGGTTTGCCGCCGCGATGTGCATCGCTACCTGCTTGCCGAACGCCTCATTATCTACGGACAGACCAACGAGAACGCCGATTTTGCCCATGCCAGCTGTCGCTGCGTTGTGCACGTAGGACACGACAGCAGGCGCTTCGACTGCAGACATGCGACGCAGGGACATGTTCTCGCCAATCGTCGCGATCTTGTCTGTGAGAACCTCAGAAACAGGCTTGCCGCCCATATCCGCGCCTGCAAGTGAGTCTACGTCGGACACGCCCATTGCAACTGCCGCGATACCGCCAACCATCTCTTGGAATTCTGCGTTTTTACCAACGAAGTCAGTTTCGGAGTTCACTTCAACTGCAACGCCTTTGCCGCCGTCAACCGCAACGGCCACAAGACCCTCTGCTGCCGTACGACCGGATTTCTTTGCCGCTTTCGCGAGGCCCTTGGTGCGCAACCAATCGATTGCTGCCTCCATGTCGCCATCAACTTCTGTGAGCGCTTTTTTCGCGTCCATCATGCCTGCGCCGGATGCGTCGCGCAGTTCTTTAACCATGGCTGCTGTGATTGCCATTTTCATATCTCCTAAAATGGGGAAAACGAGGGCGGGGTGGTCCCTGCCCTCGCTCAATAAAGACTTAAGGCTTAGCTTGCAGCTGGTGCTTCGGCTACGACTTCTTCAACAGGTGCTTCTTCCATCGCGCCAAGATCAACGCCAGCGGCGCCAAGCTGAGCGGACATGCCGTCAAGCGCAGCACGTGCTGCGAGATCTGTATAAAGTGCGATTGCGCGTGCCGCGTCATCGTTGCCAGGAATGATGTAGTCGATGCCATCTGGGGAACAGTTGGAGTCAACAACAGCAACAACAGGGATACCCAATTTGTTGGCTTCTGCGATCGCCAACGCTTCTTTTTTCACGTCGATGACGAAGATTAGGTCAGGCACACCGCCCATTTCACGGATACCGCCGAGAGATGCCTGAAGCTTGCCTTGATCGCGCTCCATGCCGAGGCGCTCTTTCTTGGTCAGACCTTCAAAGCCTGTCTCGAACTTCTCGTCGATAGACTTGAGGCGGTTGATGGACTGGGAAACGGTCTTCCAGTTCGTCAAAGTGCCACCCAACCAACGGTGGTTCATGTAGTACTGTGCGCACTGCTCTGCAGCTGCGGCAACTGGCGCTGCGGCCTGACGCTTTGTGCCAACGAACAAGATACGGCCGCCCTTAGCGACTGTATCACGGATCGCGTTCAACGCTGCGTCGAGCATTGGTACGGTCTGTGTCAGGTCCATGATGTGGATGCCATTGCGCGCGCCGTAGATGAACGGACCCATACGTGGGTTCCAACGCTGCGTTTGGTGGCCGAAGTGTACGCCTGCTTCAAGCAATTGGCGCATAGTGAACTCTGGTAGAGCCATGTCTGTCTTCCTTTTTCCGGTTTCGCCTTGATGGGGGTGATGAACGGATGTTCAAACCGGCGGACGTTTTGAGGATTTCTCCCTCAAAGGCCCAACCCCACCTGCGGGATTTAGTAACGCGCGTCTATGACAGCTTGAGATACTGCGCAAGACCTTTGCGCGGTGCGGGCGACAATTTTTCTAGAAAAATTAGTCGTTCAACCAAGCTTTGCAGCGCGAGCATCGCGCAAGCGCGCGAAATCATCGCCCGCATGGTACGAAGAGCGTGTCAAAGGCGTGGCTGAGACCATCAAAAAGCCCTTGCCCCACGCTGCCTTCTCGTAGGCTGCGAACTCCTCAGGCTCGACAAAGCGTGCAACACCATGGTGCTTAGGCGTGGGCTGCAAATACTGACCAATGGTCAGAAAATCTACGTCAGCGGCGCGCATGTCGTCCATAACCTGTTGAACAGACTGCTTATCTTCGCCCAGACCAACCATGATGCCCGATTTTGTGAAAATCGTCGCATCCATTTCCTTCACTTGCTGCAACAAACGCAAGGAATGGAAATAGCGCGCACCGGGGCGTACGGTCGGATAAAGGCCCGGGACGGTTTCGAGGTTGTGATTGAACACATCGGGACGGGCTTCAACAACCGCCTCAACCGCGCTCACAGGACACTTTAGGAAATCAGGTGTCAAAACCTCAATTGTCGTCTCGGGTGCGCGGTGACGCACAGCACGAATGGTCTGTGCGATATGTCCGGCACCGCCATCAGCCAGATCATCACGGTCCACAGAGGTGATCACAACATGGTTCAACCCGAGCGTTTCAACCGCATGGGCCACCCTGCCCGGTTCAAACGCATCGAGCGCGTCTGGCTTGCCCGTCGCAATGTTACAAAAGGTACAACCGCGTGTACAAATGTCGCCCATGATCATCATGGTCGCGTGACCTTGGTTCCAGCATTCACCTACATTTGGGCAACTCGCCTCTTCGCAAACTGTCACCAGCTTGTTCTCGCGCAAAATATTGCGGGTTTCTTTATATCCAGCACCGGTGGGCGCTTTTACGCGAATCCAGCTTGGTTTCTTGGGCTGCGCATTGTCAGGACGATGAGCTTTTTCTGGGTGACGTTGGTCGGGAATTTTAAGATCGCGCATCGCAAAGCCCTCTCAAGCATAAAAACGAAAAGAGTGTGGCCGATGGTGTAGCACACATTCCTGCGTTTGCCAGCCGCGCAAATGCATAGCTGGGATGCACTCTCCAAAGGTCCACAGGCAAAAAAACGGCGCTCGTTTTCACGAAGCGCCGTTATATCAACTCATTACACGGGAGCATAAAGAGGGTCGGTTTGTGCCTTTGAGTCACCCGATCAAAACATCACCCAATTCGGTCTCGTAAAACTGCAATAAACGCTGCAAAGCGATTCTGAGAACGATCTTGCCAGATCGTGCGGACCAGCCCATGCGTTTTTCAGCGGTCTCTAAGCCTTCCAGATAGCAGCAACACTTCAAGGCAATATCGCCAAGCCCAGGCCCAAGGTATTGCAAGGCTTTTGCAACCCTTTCTCGGGCTTCAGAGGGTCCGTTAAAACCGTCATTACCAGCGCTCTGCCCGCTCTGTTTGCGGCCTGCAGTTAGGAAATTGTCCCAGTTTTGCGCAACACATGGCCCCATTTGGGCAAGCTCGAAATCCTCGCGCAAGCGTTCGGCTGCGTTGACCAAAGCTTCGCTCAAAAATTGCGATCCATCCTTGTCTTTGCGCCGCGACAAGGCCGCGACCGGGCTTTCCGCAGTGTTGTAGCGCACGCGGCGACGTCCACCGTCTTCGTCCGAGGATGGATTGCCTGTAGATTTGGTGTGCGCATCATTGTCTGACAATTCAGCGAGTTTACCGCGCCCTGCAGCTGTAATTTTATAACGCGAAATCCGGCCCAGTTTTGCGCATTCAATCCAAGCGTTTAGTGCTAATACAGACACGAATTCGGCCGACACAGAAGCCGTCTTACTCGTAGCGCCATTCGCGTTTTCACGCACAACAACTGCCGTCTCCATGCCCTCCGCGACGGCCAAGACAGATCCCGCCTCGCATAATCTGCGCAAGATTCGAAGCGTTTGCTGATCCATATTAGCAGCATCATTTTTGAAGCCTTTAGTACTTGGCATGTCACTCATTTCAGACGTCTCCTTAGCGCAAAAAGAGGGGGTGCCGTGAAAAAATTTAGAACTTAACAAGTGCAAAGCGCGATCGACCAAAGGATCGTCGCGACGGACTTCAATTTTACGAATTTGGCGCAAAACGGTCGACGCATGACAGCCAGTGCGACGCGCCACTTCTCTTATAGGCAGGCCCGCTTGCGTGTGGGTCAAATATCGTTGAACGGATTCGGGCACCCATGACGGAATTGGCGTTTTGGGCGAAAAACCCGCGCCAGAGGTGTCTGAGTTCGTCATTGAGTGAGTCAATTTGTCTGACCTTGTTGTAAGGGAATTATCCATAGAGTTTTCCACAACTTGACCGCTAGTTGTTACGTAATCGTTAACAGTTAGCGTTCCATTAAGTATTGTTTCCAAATCATAAACAATACTGAACATGGCGTGCGGAGGGGTCGCCCAAATCGCAACACATCTTAAGGTTGTGTATTATTCTCCGATAACTGCCACAGTATTGGGGACTTATATGCTTGATCTGAAATCACAATTGTCGCAGTTGAAACGCCCGAAATTATTGGTGCGTGCGGCAAGTCTTGGGCAAAAAGACTATCGCCGAAAGGTCCATCTGAACCGTGTGCTTGGCGGCAATGTACCTGCCAAAGCGAGTGCAATTTTGATACAGCTTTGCGATCTTGAGAATCACCAAAACAGTCTACGAAAAACGCGCGATGCTGCTTACAGCGCCGCGCGTCATGTAGAAATATTGATTGCCCTCATCGCCGAAAGCCAGCGCTTCGCAAACCATTCCGGATAGTTTAGACGAAAGCGTCTGGCATCGAGGCCTTCTTGTCCTCAACATAAGCGGTCAGTGCGGCTAAGGTGTCCGGATCAAGGGCTGGTTTTTGATAGGTGGATAGCATCTGTGCCACCCGCGCGTTTGCAAGGGTTTGAGTGTCGCGCGCGCCTTCATCATACCATGTCTCAAATGGTTTGTAATCAAAGACATCCGTGCGCCAGAACGCATTTTTAAAGTTGGCTTGCGTGTGTTCGCACCCAAGGTAATGACCGCCGGGGCCTACTTCGCGAATGGCACCCATTGCCTGCGCATTCTCGTCAATCTCAACGCCGCGCGCCATATGGTGCAAGATCCCCAATTGATCCGCATCCACCACGAATTTCTCAAAGGATGCTACCAGCCCACCTTCAAGCCAGCCGCAAGAATGCAGCATAAAGTTCACACCACCAAGCAGCGCTGCGTTATGGGTGTGGGCTGTTTCATACGCGGACTGCGCATCAGGCAATTTCGACCCACAAAGCCCCCCGCCAGAACGGAACGGTAGGCCCAAACGCCGCGCAAGTTGACCTGCACCGTAAAGAATATGACTGGCCTCTGGTGTCCCAAATGTCGGTGCGCCAGAGTTCATGTCGATCGAGGTCACAAAGGCGCCTGCAATAACTGGCGCGCCCGGGCGAATGAGTTGGCTATAGGCGATGCCTGCGAGCAGTTCTGCAAGAACCTGTGTCAGCGTGCCTGCAACTGAAACGGGTGCCATCGCGCCACCAACGATGAAGGGCGAGATGATGCAGGCTTGGTTGTTCTGTGCATACACCTCCAAAGCGCCCATCATGATATCATCGAACGTCATCGGTGAGTTAATATTGATCAGCGAGGTCATCACTGTGTTTTCCTGAACGAACTCCTTGCCGAACAGAATTTCACACATCTCGACGCTATCTTGTGCGCGGCTCGGATCGGTGACGGAGCCCATGAACGGCTTATCGCTGAGCGTCATATGTGCGAGCAACATATCAAGATGGCGCTTGTTCACGGCGACATCTGTCGGTTCGCAAACCGTGCCGCCAGAATGGTGCAACCACTTGGACATATAGCCAAGTTTCACAAACTTCTGGAAATCATCCATCGTTGCGTAGCGACGGCCACCTTCTGCGTCGCGCACAAAGGGCGGACCATAGACAGGGGCGCAGACCATAGTGTTGCCACCTATAACCACGTTGCGCTCAGGATTGCGCGCGTGCTGGGTAAAGCTCGACGGCGCCGTCTTGCAGAGTTCGCGCGCCAAACCTTTTGGAATGCGCACGCGCTCGCCCTCGATGATCGCGCCTGCCGCGCGCCAACGTTCAAGCGCGGCTGGGTTAGAGACGAAATTCACCCCCACTTCTTCAAGGATTTGCTCGGCATTTGCCTCGATCACATCCAGCGCAGCCTCACTCAGAACTTCATAGTTCGGGATATTGCGCTCGATGTATTTGGCGGTGTCAAAGCTAACGGATGTGCGTTCTGCGCGACGGGCTGCGCCGCCACCTCCACGGGTTCTACGTGTGCGTGCTGCTTCGGCCATACCTTTGATCCTTACGTTTGAAGGGTGCTGACAATGTGTGTCATTGATACGCAAACTCTCTGCACGCGCACTGCGGGTTTGCGGCCTTTGCGGTGAAAAAGCGACCTTTGGTACGAAATCAGCAGCGCTGATACACGAGCTGGATCAAGCAGAGCCTGCAACGGGCGAACATATTTCAATCAAAATACCATCTGGATCGCTCACGAATGAAACGGTTTGACCCCACGGCATCTGCGTCGGTTCCTTTTGCGAAACCGCGCCTGCTTCCACTGCGGTTTTAAACGCTCTCCCAACATCATCGGTTTCAAACGCAATCTCGAACACAGGTTTTAACGGATCAGCTACGCCAACCCCTTTGCCTATTTGTGCGCTCAGTTCTTTCGCGGCGAAAGCCAGTTTTGTTTCGCCCGTGACCATCTCGCCATAATCGCCACTTTCATGGATAAAGCCGCGTGTTAGGCCAAATGCGACCTCGTAAAGGTTCATACTTTTAGCGACGTTTTCAACGTAAAGAATAGTGTAACGAAGTTTCATAGTGCTGTCCTGTCGGTGTATTCGACGTGACTTTAGCCAGATGTTCGTTTTCTGTATCGCAAATTTGGGCAGAGCATCCGAATTGACCTCCGTCGCGCCCTGCCCTAGAGCACAGATATGACAGATATATCCCATGACCGCCTTCTCATTGTAGACTTTGGTAGCCAAGTCACACAGCTTATCGCGCGTCGTTTGCGCGAGCTGAATGTTTACTGTGAAATTCACCCCTATCAAAACGTGACAGATGCTTTTTTGGCGGAATTTGCGCCAAAAGCGGTTATTCTGTCGGGCGGCCCTGATAGTGTGACACGCGAAGGCTCACCGCGTGCGCCCGAGAGCCTCTTTGAGTACGGCGTTCCCGTGTTGGGCATATGCTACGGCCAGCAAGTCATGATGCAACAGTTGGGTGGCAAGGTCGAAGGTGGCAAGATTTCTGGCGGTGGTGGCACTGCTGAATTTGGCCGTGCGTTTGTGACACCTCAAAACACATTGGCTTTGCTTGAGGGTTGGTTCGCAGAGGGTAACGAACAAGTCTGGATGAGCCATGGCGATCACGTTAGCGCACTCGCGCCTGGGTTTGAGGTCTTTGGCACCTCCCCCAATGCGCCCTACGCGATCACCGCGGATGCCGCACGCAATTTCTTCGCGGTGCAGTTTCATCCTGAAGTGCATCACACGCCGAACGGCTCGAAATTATACGAGAACTTTGTGCGCCTTGCCGGATTTACAGGCGACTGGACGATGGATGCATATCGCGATCAAGCGATCGAGGCGATCCGCGCACAGGTTGGCGACAAGAAAGTCATTTGCGGTCTTTCGGGTGGTGTTGATAGCTCCGTCGCGGCAGTGCTCATTCATGAAGCGATTGGCGATCAATTGACCTGCGTGTTCGTGGATCACGGTTTGCTGCGCAAGGGCGAAGCGGATGAGGTAGTGTCGATGTTTCGCGACAATTACAACATGCAGTTCATTCACGCAGAAGAGCAGGAATTGTTCCTGGGCGAGTTGGATGGCCAAGACGATCCAGAGACCAAACGTAAGATTATTGGCCGTCTGTTCATTGACGTGTTCCAGAAATACGCGGGCCAGATTGACGGTGCAGAGTTCCTAGCGCAGGGCACGCTCTACCCTGATGTCATTGAAAGCGTGAGCTTTTCTGGTGGCCCGTCCGTCACGATCAAGTCGCATCATAATGTGGGTGGCTTGCCCGAAAAGATGGGTTTAAAGCTGGTAGAGCCTCTACGCGAGCTTTTTAAGGACGAAGTGCGCGCCCTTGGCCGCGAGCTTGGCCTACCTGCCTCTTTCATCGGCCGTCATCCTTTCCCAGGTCCAGGACTGGCCATTCGCTGTCCTGGTGAAATCACCCGCGCAAAGCTTGATATCCTACGCGAAGCAGATGCGGTCTATATCGATCAAATTCGCAAGCACGGGCTTTATGATGAAATTTGGCAGGCCTTCGTTGCGATCTTGCCTGTGCGCACTGTTGGCGTGATGGGTGACGGGCGCACCTATGATTTTGCTTGCGCCTTGCGCGCTGTGAACTCAGTTGATGGGATGACGGCGGATTATTATCCGTTTAGCCACGAATTTCTTGGCGAAACGGCGACGCGGATCATCAATGAAGTGCCGGGGATCAACCGTGTGACCTATGATATCACGTCCAAACCGCCCGGCACGATTGAATGGGAATGATGCCCCTAAAGAGAGTTTAGAGGCAAAATGAAGGACACGCTTGCCC